>OBCO01000074.1_pt1 | contig 239189 bp, 198 predicted proteins | sample 1495971 | NCBI WGS metagenome assembly OBCO01 (sample SAMN04168690, study PRJEB22393) | synthetic metagenome | isolation source: purchased from BEI Resources HM-276D | reverse complement strand
TACACAGGTTTGAAATCAAGACAAACACTGGCAAACCGGGAGGAGTCCATATACGGATAACGCCATGGGCGTTATCCGCCGCTGCGGCGTCCAGGACCTAGTCATCCGCGCAGAACCGCAGGATAGCGTCCGCCACCTGGGTGGCCGCCTCGCGCTGCGGAAAATGGCCGACGCCCTCCAGCACCAGCCGCTGGTAACGCCCGCTGAAGTAGTGCTCGCGTCCGCGGGAGCCGTCGGGGTGGGTGCAGGCATCCGCGCCGCCGTGCAGCACCAGGGTCGGCAGCGCCAGGCGCGGTGCCGGGAGCAAGCGCTGTTCCGCCGCCCCGTAGCGCGGCTTCCCCGCGACGAAGCCCCAGCGATGCCGGTAATAGTGCAGCACCACGGCCACCCAGTCCGGCCCGGAGAAGGCCTGGGCGGCCTCCTGGAAATCGCGCTCGGCATACCATCCCGGCGGCGACCAGGTGTCCCACATCTGCCGGGCGAACGCCTCGCCCTCCTCGCGCAGCGCGCGCTCTCCGCGTGGCGTAGCCATGAACCACTGGTACCAGAAGCTACGGGCCTGCGGCAGGGAAAGAACTTGCTGCGGATCGTTGCTGGCGTACCCCACCGAGAGCATCACCAGGTGCGAGGCTACGCCCTCGCGCAGTCCGCAGGCACTAGCCACCGCGCGAGCCCCCCAGTCATGGCCGACCAGCAGGGGACGTTGCAATGCCAGGCTGTCGACGAATGCCAGCAGATCGCAAGCCAGAGCCGCCAGTTGCCCGCTGCGCGGAGTAGACGCATCGCGGAAGCGGGTCGGGGCGAATCCCCGGAGGGCTGGTGCCAGCACCCGATAGCCGGCGTCCGCCAGGGACTCCGCCAGGTCTTTCCAGGTATGCGGGCTGTCCGGCCAACCGTGCAACAAGACGGCGCTGCGCGCCCCCTGCGGATTCCACTCCAGGTAGGCGATATCCAGGACATCGGTGGAAACGAAGGCATAGCGGCTCATCGGACCTCTCCAAGAGAAAGAAGGGACATCCTAGGACGCTTGCCAAGCGTGATTCATGAATAGTTAGCGTCTACTATTCATGAAACGAGATGAATGGAAGACCTCATGGAGCTTGCCGTCCCCACCTCCCAATCCCTGGATATCGTGTTGTTGCGTACCTTTCTCGAAGTGGTCGACAGCGGCGGTTTCGCCCTCGCCGCGGACAATCTCGCGCTCACCCCCTCCGCAGTCAGCGGGCATATCAAGCGCCTGGAACAGACAGCCGGCGTCAGCCTGCTCAGCCGCACCACTCGCCGCCTGGAGCTGACCCAGGCGGGCGAGACGCTCTACGCCTATGCCCGCAACATCGTCGAGCTGGAGCGCGAGGCCCGCGCCAGGCTGCACGGCACGCCGATCCGCGACCGCCTGCGCATCGGCGCTTCGGAGGACTTCGCCAGCGCCTGGCTGCCACGCGTCCTGCAACGCTTTCGCCGCTGGCACCCCGAAGCATCCATCGAACTCAAGGTCGGTATCACCACCGACCTGCTCCGCCAGCAGGCCCAGGGGCGCACCGACGTGGTGTTCGGCAAGCAGTGCCGGCGGGTAGGAGACGACGGCGAACTGCTCTGGGAGGAACCGCTGGTCTGGGCCGCGGCGACCGCGATCGAGCTGCCCGCGGGCGAACCGCTGCCGCTGGCGCTGTTCCCCGAACCCTGCGTCTACCGCGAAGCGGCGATTACAGCCCTCGGCGCCGCTGCGCGTCCCTGGCGCCTGGTGTTCGAGAGCGCCAGCATGGCCGGCTGCCTGTCCGCCGCGCTGGCCGGTTTCGCCGTGACGGTGGTGGCGCGCAGCCAGATGCGCGAGGGGCTACGCGAACTGGGCCCGGAACAGGGTTTTCCGACGCTGCCGGAGGCGCGTTTCTACGCCTTCTCGCGCCAACCCAGCCTGGCGGCCGATGCACTGATCGAGGCGGTGCGGCAGCTCGGCCAGCGCAGTCGCTTCGTTACCGCACAGGGATGAGAGCAAACGGTACTCACCTACGCGCCGGCGGATGACCGCAAGCGGTTGTTCGTCCTACGTCCGAAGAGGCTTCGTGGCTGCCCAATGAAAAACGCCGCGTCCCTGTGCAGGGACGCGGCGTCGGAAGGCATTGGCGCGGCGTAGATCAGCCGATCTTGTTGCCGTGCGCCTGCTGGTCGGCATGGTAGGACGAACGCACCAGCGGGCCGGACGCGACGTTCTTGAAGCCCATCTTCTCGCCTTCCTCGGCGAACCAGGCGAAGGTGTCCGGATGCACGAAGCGCTGCACCGGCAGGTGGTTGCGCGACGGCTGCAGGTACTGGCCGAGGGTCAGCATGTCGATGTCGTGCTCGCGCATCCGCTGCATGACCTCGATGACCTCGTCGTCGGTCTCGCCCAGGCCGAGCATCAGCCCGGACTTGGTCGGTACGTGCGGAACCATCTGCTTGAACTTCTGCAGCAGGTCCAGCGACCACTCGAAGTCCGAGCCCGGCCGCGAGGAGCGGTACAGGCGCGGTACCGTCTCCAGGTTATGGTTGAACACGTCCGGCGGCTCGTTGGCGGTGATCTCCAGGGCGATGTCCATGCGACCGCGATAGTCGGGCACCAGGGTTTCCAGCTGGATCCCCGGCGACAGCTTGCGGATCTCGCGCAGGCAGTCGGCGAAGTGCTGGGCGCCGCCGTCGCGCAGGTCGTCGCGGTCCACCGAGGTGATCACCACGTACTTCAGCCGCAGGTCGGCGATGGCGATGGCCAGGTTGGTCGGCTCGTCGACGTCCAGCGGCTTCGGCCGGCCATGACCGACGTCGCAGAACGGGCAGCGTCGGGTGCAGATATCGCCCATGATCATGAAGGTCGCGGTGCCGCCGGAGAAGCACTCGCCCAGGTTCGGGCAGGACGCCTCTTCGCAGACGCTGTGCAGCTTGTGCTTGCGCAGCAGTTGCTTGATGCGGTCGACCTCGGGGGAAACCGGGATGCGCACGCGGATCCAGTCGGGTTTCTTCGGCAGTTCCTCGGTGGGAATGATCTTCACCGGAATCCGCGCGACCTTTTCCGCGCCGCGCAGCTTCACGCCGACTTCCACCTTGCCCGGCTTGGCTTCTCCGGACTTCTCCACAACAGTGCTCATGTCAGTTCGATCCCGCCCGTAAGGGTCTTCTGTTCAGCGTAGCCAAGGCGTGAGACGAGCTCAGCGCGCAATCGGGTACACACCTCGGCAAAATCCACCGGCCCAACCAGGTCGCGCAGTTGGGTCATGGGCATCCCGGCGTAGCCGCAGGGATTGATTCGTTGGAACGGTCGCAGGTCCATGTCCAGGTTCAGCGCCAGGCCATGGAAGGAACAGCCGTTGCGGATGCGCAGGCCGAGGGAGGCGATCTTCGCCCCGTCGACGTAGACACCCGGCGCGTCCGGCTTGGCCACGGCCTGCACGTCATAGGACGCCAGCAGGCCGATCAGGCTCTGCTCGATCCGGCTGACCAGCTCGCGCACGCCCAGTCCCAGGCGGCGGACATCGAGCAGCAGGTAGGTGACCAACTGGCCGGGGCCGTGGTAGGTCACCTGGCCGCCGCGATCTACCTGGATCACCGGGATGTCGCCGGGGAACAGCACATGCTCCGCCTTGCCGGCCTGCCCCTGGGTGAAGACCGCAGGGTGCTGCAACAGCCAGGCTTCGTCCATTACCGATTTGTCGCGCTCGGCAACGAAGCGCTGCATGGCATGCCAGGTCGGTTCGTAGGGAACCTCGCCGAGCTCACGGAAGCCCAGCTCGAGTCCCATCAGAGCACCATGTGCACGCGTCCGGTCGCGCGCAGGTCGTTATGGATGGCTTGCAGTTGGTCGACATCGGTGGCAGTGATCAGCACCTGCACCGAGAGGAATCGCCCCTTGCTGCTGTCACGGACCACCAGGGTCTCGACGTCGAGATCCGGCGCGTGGCGCTGGATGATTTCCACGACCAGGTCGGAGAAACCTTCGCCGGCGTCGCCGATCACCTTGATCGGATAACGCTCGCAGGGGAATTCGATTTTCGGGGGTTGAACGTCAGGGGTATCGGTCATGGCGGCGGCGGACCCGTGGTCCGCGGGGACGGGCGCCCGCTGGCCTCGTGAGCGGGCGGGCGCCGGTCGGTCAGTTGAACAAACCGTAGAAGAACAGGCGGATGCTATCCCACAGGCGGCGGAAGAAACCACCCTCCTCGACGGCGTTGAGGGCGACCAGGTCGGCGCTGCGGATGACCTTGTCGTCCAGCTTCACTTCCACCTTGCCGATCACCTGGCCCTGCTGGATCGGCGCCATCAGTTGCGGCTCCAGGACCATGCTGGCCTGCAGCTTCTGCATCTGGCCGCGCGGCAGGGTCATGGTCAGATCTTCGGCGAGGCCGGCTTTCACTTCATGCTCGGAACCCTTCCAGACCAGGCCCTTGGTCAGCTCGGTGCCCTTCTTGTAGAAGTTGCGGCTTTCGAAGAAGCGGAAGCCATAGGTCAGCAGCTTCTGGGTCTCGGCGGCGCGGGCCTGCTCGCTGTTGGTGCCGAACACCACGGCGATCATGCGCTGGCCGTCGCGTACCGCGGAAGCCACCAGGCAGTAGCCGGCTTCGTCGGTGTGGCCGGTCTTCAGGCCGTCGACGGTCTTGTCGCGCCACAGCAGCAGGTTGCGGTTCGGCTGCTTGATGTTGTTCCAGAGGAATTCCTTCTGCGCGTAGATCGCGTAGTGGCTCGGCTCACCGTAGATGATCGCGCGGGCCAGCACCGCCATGTCGCGGGCGGAGGAATAGTGGTCCGGGTTGGGCAGGCCGGTGGCGTCCATGAAGTGAGAGTTGGTCAGGCCCAGCTTCTGCGCGGTGGTGTTCATCATGTCGGCGAAGGCGTCTTCGCTGCCGGCGATATGCTCGGCCAGGGCGACGCTGGCGTCGTTGCCGGACTGGATGATGATGCCATGCAGCAGGTCGCTCACCGATACCTGGCTGCCGACCTTGATGAACATCCGCGAACCGCCGGTGCGCCAGGCATGTTCGCTGACGGTGACCAGGTCGTTCTCGCCGATGCGGCCGGCCTCGATCTCCTTGGTGGCGATGTAGGCGGTCATCAGTTTGGTCAGGCTGGCCGGCGGCAGGCGCTGGTCGCCGTTGTTCTCGACCAGAACCTGGCCGCTCTCGCCGTCCATCAGGACGTACGACTTGGCGGCCAGTTGCGGCGGCGCCGGAACCATGGATTCAGCAGCCCAGCCAGCCGTAGGGGCGATGAACAGGACAAGCAGTGACAAGCGTTTCGCGATAGTGGTGATGTTCATCCGTCTCTCTGGTTCTACCAATGGTCAAACAATCCCTTGCGGGAATTCCCTGCGTGAGTAGGCGCTCAGTCGGGGCGTACCAGCGTCGGCTGGCCAAGGTTGGCCACGCGGATGCTGTCCTGGGTGCGGCTAACCTCGTCCGCCGAACCGATCGGTCCCAGCCGCACCCGGTGCAGAATCTGCTGGTTGCGCACGACCGAACTGATAAACACCGGCGCAGCCGTCACGCCGCTCAGCTTGGCCTTCAGCAGCTCCGCCGCATCCGGGTTGGCGAAGGCGCCCACCTGGAGATACAGGCCATCGGCTGGTAATGAAGCGTTTTTTTTTGAGTCGATCTGCACCGGCAGCACGGCGGCCGCGTGCTGCGCCGGCGGCGGAGTGTAGGTCTCGATCGGCTGGGCCATCGCCACCGCCTGCGTCTGCGCCGCGGCGGGAGCGGCCTGGGCCACCGCCTGCTTGGGCTGCGCCAGGACCATCGGTGCCGGCCGGCCGCGCTGGGCCCACCACTGCACCGGGTCGATGCCTTCGACCTTGACCCGCGCGGTGCCGGTCTCGGCATAGCCGAGCTTCTTCGCCGCGGCGAAGGACAGGTCGATGACCCGGTCGGAATAGAACGGGCCGCGGTCGTTGACGCGGACGATCACGCTCTTGCCGTTGTCCAGGTTGGTCACCCGCACATAGCTCGGCAACGGCAGGGTCTTGTGCGCGGCGGTCATGCCGTAGAGGTCGTAGGTCTCGCCGTTGGCGGTGGCCTGGCCGTGGAACTTGGTGCCGTACCAGGACGCGGTGCCGACCATCCGGTAGGCCCGCGCATCGTTCATCGGGTAGTAGGTCTTGCCCAGCACGGTGTAGGGGTTGGCCTTCACCGAACCGTTGTGCGGCATCGGCACCGCATCGGGGATCCGCGACACGTCGACGTCCCACCAGGGGGCGCCGTCGCGATGCGGACGGGAATAGTCGCCCGGCCCGGAAATGCCCGCCTGCCTGGCCGGCTGCTGGGGCGCCTTGCTGGAGCAACTGCTCAACAGCACGGCCGCCAGCCCGAGGCCGCAGACGGCGGGCAGGATCAGGGAGGAGCGGACACGCTTGCTCAATGGGCACCTCGCGCGCGGGCAATCTCGCCCGCCAGCTGATAAACCGCCATGGCATACATGGCGCTGCGATTATAGCGGGTGATCACGTAGAAGTTCGGCAAACCGACCCAATACTCGATGCCCTTGTCGCCGACGAAACGCATCGCCGTGACCTTCTGGTCGTCGCGCAGCGCATCGTGGGTGCGCCAGCCGCGGGCACGCAGCTCGCCCAGGCTCATGGTCGGGTCGACGCCCCTGGTCACCGCGCTCTCGGCGCTCTCGTCGTTGATCTCGGCCACCGAGACCACCGGCTCGCCGGTGACCCAGCCGTGCTGCTTGAAGTAGCTGGCGACGCTACCGATGGCATCGGTCGGGTCGCTCCAGATATTGATGTGGCCATCGCCGTCGAAGTCCACCGCGTAGGCGCGGAAGCTGCTCGGCATGAATTGTGGCAGGCCCATGGCGCCGGCGTAGGAGCCGGTCAGGCTGAGCGGGTCGACCTGCTGTTCGCGGGCGAGCAGGAGGAACTCGCGCAACTCCTTGCGGAAGAAGTCGGCCCGCGGCGGGTAGTCGAAGCCGAGGGTGGACAGCGCGTCCATCACCCGGTAACTGCCGGTGTTGCGGCCGAAGAAGGTTTCCACGCCGATGATCGAGACGATGATCTCGGCCGGCACGCCGTATTCCTTCTCCGCCCGCGCCAGGTCTTCGGCATGCTTGTTCCAGAAGTCGACGCCACGACTGATGCGCGCGTCGCTGATGAAGATCGGCCGGTATTCCTTCCACTGCTTGACCCGCTCGGCCGGGCGCGAGATCGCATCGAGGATCGACTGCTTGCGGTTCACGTCGCGGAACAGCCCCATCAGCTGCTCTCCGGCGAAGCCGTAGTCGCGGGTCATTTCGCTGACGAACTCGGCCACTTGCGGCGAGCCGTCGTAGTCCCCCGCCTGGGCCGCCCCGGACAGGCCAATGACGCCGGCTACGCCGACCCATTGGACGCCCCTGGCCGCCCATGTACGCAGTACTTGCATTGCGTTCTTCACTCTTGGTCTCAAACCTGGGCGATCCACTTCCGATGGGTATGGATCGACATCAGAACCCCGAACCCTGACAACAGGGTAACCAGCGAAGTTCCGCCATAACTAATGAAAGGCAGCGGTACCCCCACCACCGGCAACAACCCGCTCACCATACCGATATTCACGAAGACATAAACGAAAAACGTCATGGTGATGCCACCGGCCAGCAGTTTGCCGTAGAGCGTCTGCGCCTGGGCGGTGATCACCAGGCCACGACTGATCAGCAGCAGGTAGAGCACCAGCAGCAGGCAGACGCCGACCAGGCCGAACTCCTCGCCGAGGACCGCAATGATAAAGTCGGTGTGGCTTTCCGGCAAAAAATCCAGGTGCGACTGGGTGCCTAGCAGCCAGCCCTTGCCGAATACCCCGCCGGAACCGATGGCCGCCTTAGACTGGATGATGTTCCAGCCGGTGCCCAGCGGGTCGCTTTCCGGGTCGAGGAAGGTCAGCACCCGCTGTTTCTGGTAGTCGTGCATGATGAAGAACCACATCGCCACGGCGATCGGCACCGCCGCCGACACCGCGCCGACGATCCAGCGCCAGCGCAGGCCGCCGACGAACAGCACGAAGCCGCCGGAAGCGAGGATCAGCATGGCGGTGCCGAGGTCGGGTTGTTTCAGGATCAGCACGAACGGGGTGATGATGATCGCCAGGCTGATCACCATGTGCTTGAGCCCCGGCGGCAGGTTGCGCTTGGACAGGTACCAGGCCACCGTCATCGGCATCAGCAGCTTCATGAACTCCGAGGGCTGGAAGCGGATCACCCCGGGGATGTTGATCCAGCGCGTCGCCCCCTTGGCGTCGTGGCCGATCACGTCGACCACCACCAGCAGCGCGACCCCCACCAGGTAGCCCAGCGGCACCCAGCGGGCCATGAAGCGCGGCTCGATCTGGGCGATGACCACCATCATGCCCAGTCCCAGGCCGAACGAGGTGGCCTGCTTCATCAGCATGTCCCAGCTCTTGCCGCTCGCCGAATAGAGGACGAACAGGCCGGTGGCGCCGAGGATCAGCAACAGCAGCAGGAGAATCCCGTCGATGTGCAGGCGCTGCAACAGGCTGGCGCGCCGGCGCATCACGTCTTCGTTGGACAGGGTGCGGTCGAAGTTACTGTTCAAGGGCGGGCGCCTCCGGCTCGGCTGCCGTGGGTTCGGGCTTGGCCACCGCCGCCGCGAGCGGCGCGACGGGTTCCGCGTATTCGGCCTTGAGCTTGCCGTGCTCGTCGAGCAGCCAGGCGTCCATCACCTGCTTGACCACCGGGGCGGCGACGCCGGAGCCGGACTCGCCGTTCTCCACCATCACCGCCACCGCGATCTGCGGGTTGTTGGCCGGCGCGAAGCCGACGAACAGGGCGTGGTCGCGGTGCCGCTCGAGCAGCTTGGAGCGGTCGTAGCGCTCGTTCTGCTTGATCGCCACCACCTGGGCGGTACCGCTCTTGCCGGCGATCAGGTAGGCCGAGGTGGCGCCGACCTTGCGCGCCGTGCCGCGGGCGCCATGCACCACCTGCTGCATGCCGTAGTCGACGCGGTCCCAGTTGGCCGGGTCGCGCAGCACGATGTCGGGCATCGGGTCGGGGTCGACCGGCGGCTGGCCGTCGATGGTCTTGGCCAGGTGCGGGCGGATCCAGTGGCCCTTGTTGGCCAGCAGCGCGGTCATCTGCGCCAGTTGGATCGGCGTCGCCTGCATGTAGCCCTGGCCGATGCCGAGGATCAGGGTCTCGCCCGGGTACCAGACCTGGCGGCGGGTCTTGCGCTTCCATTCGCGCGAGGGCATCAGCCCGTCGGCTTCGCCGAACATGTCCAGGGCGACTTTCTGGCCGAAGCCGAAGCGGCTCATGAAGGCGTGCAGGCGGTCGATCCCCAGCTTGTGCGCGAGGTCGTAGAAATAGGTGTCGTTGGACCGGTAGATCGCCGACTCCAGGCTCACCCAGCCATCGCCGTAGCGGTTCCAGTTACGGTACTTGTGGTCGTAGTTGGGCAACTGGTAGTAGCCGGGGTCGAAGACCCGCGAGGTCGGCGTGACCACCCCGGCGTCGAGGCCGGCCAGCGCCACCGCCGGCTTCACCGTCGAGCCCGGCGGATAGAGCCCGCGCAGGACGCGGTTGTACAGCGGCCGGTCGATGGAGTCACGCAGCTCGGCATAGGCCTTGAAGCTGATGCCGGTGACGAACAGGTTGGGGTCGTAGCTCGGCTGGCTGACCATCGCCAGCACGTCGCCGGTGGACGGCTGGATCGCCACGATGGCGCCCCGCCGCCCGGCCAGGGCGTTCTCGGCGGCCTCCTGCAGGCGGCTGTCGATGCTCAGGACGATGTCCTTGCCGGGAATCGGGTCGGTGCGCTTGAGCACCCGCAGCACCCGCCCGCGGGCGTTGGTCTCGACTTCCTCGTAGCCAACCGTGCCGTGCAACTCGCTCTCGTAGAAGCGCTCGATGCCGGTCTTGCCGATATGGTGGGTGCCGCTGTAGTTAATCGGGTCGAGGTTCTTCAGTTCCTGCTCGTTGATCCGCCCGACGTACCCGACCGAATGGGCGAAGTGCTCCTTCAGCGGGTAGTGGCGGACGAACTGGGTCGCCACGTCGACGCCCGGCAGGCGGAACTGGTTCACCGCGATGCGGGCGATCTGTTCCTCGTTGAGTTCGAACATGATGGGAACCGGCTCGAACGGACGCCGCCCCTGCTTCATGCGCTTCTCGAAGATGGCCCGGTCGTCCTCGGTCAGGCCGAGGATCTCCACCAGCGTGTCGAGGGTCTTCTGCAGGTCCTCGGTGCGTTCGCGGGTGATGGTCAGGCTGAAGCTCGGCCGGTTGTCGGCGATGATCACGCCGTTGCGGTCGAAGATGATCCCGCGGGTCGGCGGGATCGGCTGCACATGGACCCGGTTGTTCTCCGACAGCGTCGAATGGTACTCGTACTGGGTCACCTGCAGGTGGTACATGCGCGCCACCAGCACCAGGGTCAGCAAGACCACCGCCACCGCCCCGACGATGACGCGCCGACGCACCAGGCGGGCGTCTTTCTCGTGGTCTTTCAGGTGGATCGGCTGCGGCATCGGGACTGGGGACTATTTGTGGTAGGGGTGCCCGGACAATACGGTCCAGGCCCGGTAGATCTGCTCGCCGACCAGGATCCGCACCAACGGGTGCGGCAGCGTCAACGGCGACAGCGACCAGCGCTGCTCGCTGCGCGCGCAGACCTCCGGCGCCAGCCCTTCCGGGCCGCCGACCATGAGATTCACGGTGCGTGCGTCGAGACGCCAGCGATCCAGTTCGCGAGCCAGTTGCTCGGTGCTCCAGGGCCGACCTTCGACCTCCAGGGTCACCACCCGTTCCCCCGGCTGCACGCGCGCCAGCATGGCCTCGCCTTCCTGACGGATCAGGCGCGCCACGTCGGCGTTCTTGCCGCGGGTGTTGAGCGGGATCTCCACCAGTTCGAGGGACAGCTCGGCCGGCAGGCGCTTGACGTATTCCTGCCAGCCTTCCTCGACCCAGCGAGGCATGCGCGAGCCAACCGCGATCAGGCGCAACCGCATGCCGGCGTCACTCTTCCGGCTGGTGCTGGGCGCGGCTCTGCTCGGCGCCCTGCCACAGGCGCTCCAGGTCGTAGAACTGGCGGGTCGCCGGGAGCATCACGTGGACCACCACGTCGCCCAGGTCGAGCAGCGCCCATTCGCCGGACTCCAGGCCTTCGCTGCCCAGGGGCTTGACGCCGTTTTCCTTGGCCTTGGTCAGGACGTTGTCGGCCAGCGACTTGACCTGGCGGCTGGAACTGCCGCAGGCGATCACCATGTAGTCGGTGACGCTGGTCTTGTCCCGCACATCGAGGGTCACGATGTCCTGGGCCTTGAGGTCTTCCAGGGCATCGATGGCCACTTGGACGAGTTGTTCGGTTTGCATTGAGTCGGTCTCTGTTTCTTTATCAGTGTGGCGCACGATACAGGTGGTGCGCCTCGATGTAGTTCAATACCGCGTCCGGCACCAGGAAACGCACGGAGCGCCCGGCACCCAGCAGCGCGCGGATCTGGGTGGCGGACACCGCCAGCGGCGTCTGCCAGACGAAGGTGATCTGTCCGCCCGGCCCTTTCAGGGCCTGCGGGTCGGCCACGCTCCGCGCCGCCAGCAGGTCGCGCAGCGACTCCGGCGGCTCGCTGTCGGCATCCGGACGCTGCAACACGACGATGTGGCAGTGATCCAGCAACGCCTCCCAGCGGTGCCACGTCGGCAAGCCGCAGAAGGCATCCCAGCCGATCAGCATGAACAACTGGTCGTCGGCCGCCAGTTCCGCCCGCACCGACTCCAGGGTGTCGATGGTGTAGGACGGCTTGTCGCGCTGCAGTTCGCGGGGATCGACCGTCAATCGCTCGACTCCCGCCACCGCCCGCTCGACCATCGCCAACCGCTGCGCGGCCGACACCTGCGGGGTTTCCCGGTGCGGCGGCCGCGCATTGGGCAGCAGGCGCAGTTCGTCGAGGGCGAACTGCTCGGCCATTTCCACGGCGCTGCGCATATGTCCGATATGCACGGGGTCGAAAGTGCCGCCGAACAGGCCGATACGTTTGCCCATCAGGTGCGCACGTGACCGTCGCCGAAGACGACGTACTTCTCGCTGGTCAGGCCTTCCAGGCCGACCGGGCCGCGGGCGTGCAGCTTGTCGGTGGAAATCCCGATCTCGGCGCCGAGGCCGTACTCGAAGCCGTCGGCGAAGCGGGTCGAGGCGTTGACCATCACCGAAGCGGAATCCACTTCGGCGAGGAAACGCCGCGCATCGCTGAAGTTCTCGGTAATGATCGCGTCGGTGTGCTGCGAGCCGTAGGTGTTGATGTGCTCGATCGCCGCGTCCAGCCCGTCGACGATGCGGATCGACAGGATCGGCGCGTTGTACTCGGTACGCCAGTCCTCCTCGGTAGCCTCCAGCACGTCTGCGCCGAGCAGCGCGCGGGTCGCGGCGTCGCCGCGCAGTTCCACGCCCTTCTCGCGGTAGATCGTGGCCAGCGGCGGCAGCACCCGCTCGGCGATACCGGCATGCACCAGCAGCGTCTCCATGGTGTTGCACGGCGCGTAGCGCTGGGTCTTGGCGTTGTCGGCGACGCGAATCGCCTTGTCCAGGTCGGCGGCGACATCGATGTAGACGTGGCAGATGCCGTCCAGGTGCTTGATCACCGGCACCTTGGCCTCGCGGCTGATGCGCTCGATCAGGCCCTTGCCGCCGCGCGGGACGATCACGTCGACGTATTCGGGCATGCTGATCAGCGCGCCGACCGCCGCGCGGTCGGTGGTTTCCACCACCTGCACGGCGGCGGCCGGCAGGCCGGCCTCGGCCAGGCCCTGCTGGATGCAGCGGGCGATCGCCTGGTTGGAGTGGATCGCCTCGGAGCCGCCGCGCAGGATGGTCGCGTTGCCGGACTTCAGGCACAGGCTGGCGGCGTCGATGGTCACGTTCGGCCGCGACTCGTAGATGATCCCGACCACGCCCAGCGGCACGCGCATCTTGCCGATCTGGATGCCCGAGGGCACATAGCGCATGTCGCGGATCTCGCCGATCGGGTCGGGCAGCGTGGCGACCTGGCGCAGGCCCTCGATCATGTCGTCGATGCGCGCCGGGGTCAGCGCCAGGCGGTCCAGCATCGCCGGCTCCAGGCCATTGGCGCGGCCGGCGGCGAGGTCCTGCTCGTTGGCGTGGGACAACTCCGCGCGGGCGGCGTCCAGCGCATCGGCCGCGGCCAGCAGGGCGCGGTTCTTCTGCGCGGTGGCGGCGCGCGCGAGCAACCGCGAGGCGGCGCGGGCATCGCGGCCAAGGCGGCTCATATAGTCGAGGACGGACTCGGTCATGGTCTCGGCATCTGGCGTCAGGGAAATGCGCGATTATAGCGAGCCAGCCCCGGCGCGCCCAGCCGCAACAGCCGGTCGGTAGACAGTGCGTTCCATCGCCCCCGGCGGTAACGCGGCAGCCCCGCTGCGCCTGGGACTGTGCGCGAGACGGTGACACCCGGGCGCAGGCGCCGGCCGAAGGATAGGTAAACAAAATTGCTACCTCTGTTTACCTTCGAGGCGAGCCTGGCCACTGCCACCCACCGGCACCCGCTCGGCAGAACAACAATAACGACGCACACACCGCGGGGCCTCGCCATGCGCTACCGTACCGACTACAGCGCGCAGTCGCTGAGCAGCGAACCGGATATCCTCTTCCTAGACGGCTGGCAACTGCGCTACCAGGCCTTCGCCGCCCGCGCCGACGACCCGCGCCCGCCGGTGCTCCTGCTGGGCGGCGCCTTCCAGAGCTTCCGCTCGTTCACCGGCGAGGTCAGCGAACTGCTCGCCGAGCACCCGGTGATCCTGCTCGACCTGCCGAGCCAGGGCGGCAACCTGCAACTGGCGGCGGAACTGAGCCTGGAAGACCTCGCCGACCTGATCGCGGCCTTCGCCGAACAGCTCGGCCTGCCGCCGTTGATGCCCATCGGCCTGTCCTACGGCTCGGCCCTGGCCGCGCTGTTCGCCGCCCGCCATCCGCGCCGCTGCGCGCGCCTGCTACTGGCCGGCATCACCGCATTCGGCCGCCCCGGTGCGCGGCTGCTGCTGGAAGAAGCCCTGGCCCGGCTCGACGAGGGCGACCAGAGCGCCTTCGCCCACGGCGTACTGACCGGCCTGATCAACCCGCTACAGCTGGAACGTACCGGCGTCTCCCCGGTATTTCGCAAGGCCATGCTGCGCCAGTTGCAACGCCTGACCGCGGCGGAGATCGAACGCTACCGGCAGAATAGCCGGCGCCTGCTGGCCTTCGGCGGCTTCGAGCGGCACCCGACCTGCCCGACCCTGGTGCTCGCCGGCGAGTACGACCATTTCACCCAGCCCTGGGAACATGCGGTGTTCGCCCATGCCTGCGGGAACGCCGAGTTCGCCCTGATCCACGACGCCGACCATCTTGCCCAGTTCGAACGACGCGAGGCCTGCGCCCGGCTCTACGGCCCGTTCCTGCGCGGCGAGGCACTGCCGGAGCGCGCCGAGGGCAGCACGCGGATCCCGCGCACGCGCCTGCTCGGCCTGGAGCGACGCTTCGAGGTCCGCCATCGGCCAGCCCAAGGGCACGCTCGGCTGGAACATCCGCAGTTCGGCGTCTATGCGGCGGAACTGATGGAACTCGGCTATTTCGGCGGGCGGCTGCACGCCGAGCTGCCCGAATCCCGCCCGCAACGCGGCTGGCGGTTGTGCTGCGACGGCCTGGCGGACTTGGACATCCTGCCCCTGCGCTCGACCGCCGACGGCTTCGCCTTCATCTTCCCGCACTCCGATCCGGCGGCCAGCGCCGGACTGGCCGACCTCCTCGCCGCCTGGGAGCGAGCGGAGGTCGCCTGAGAGGCGGCTATGCCGTGCGGCTTTCGATTACCCGCACCAGGCTCGGCAGGCGTCCCTGCGGCAAGCCCAGGGCGGCGCCTTCGCGCTGCGGGTCGAGCACCAGGGTGGAGGCGAAGCCGCAGCGGGCGAAGGCCGCCTCGATTTCCGCGGCATTGCGGTAATGCAACGGATAGCTTCCCCGCGTCAGCCGCCCGATGATCCCCACTCCCCAGCGGATCTGCCGGTAGCGCGGGTGCTCGCGGAGATCGGGATAGAGGTCGGTCAGGTAGGTGCCCTGGGGGAAGCGTTTAAGTTCGGTCGCCAGGCGACTCCAGAAGGCCTCGATCACCGGGCGCTGGAAATAGTTCACCAACCCCTCGGTGATCACCACCAGCGGGCGCTCGCGATCGAGCCCGGCGAACAGCGCGGCAAGGCTGCGCTCGCCGTCCTCGGCGAGGATATCCACAGCCGCCACCGCGTGCTCCGGGCCCAGCCACCCCTGCTCGCGGAGCAACGCCGCCTTGCGCGCGGCCATCGGCGGCAGGTCGGCCTCCAGGTAGCGCAACTGTGGATAGCGTTGCCGGAAGCGTCGCCCACGCGGCGAGAGCCCGCAGGCCATTTCCACCACCTGGACCACTCCCTCGCGTTCGACGGCCTGGGTCAGGCGCGCGTCGATCATGAGGTGTCTTTGTAACAGGAAATCCTCGATGTTCAGTCCGAAACCGAGCTGCGCGCCCCAGTTGATCGGCGCGACGAAGCCGTGTACCCAGCGGCCGAAGACGGTGGCGAAGGCCGGTTCGGCGAGTCGATGGCGGAACCAGACGTACCCGGTGTAATGGGCGCTGGGCGTGATGTGGGCACTGTCGACACGCTCTCGTTCAACCATGATTCAGGCTCTTGTTGTTATCATTCGCCAGCCTATGACTGCCATGGTCCCAGCGACAATCCCATGTCCCGCGATCCCATCCTTAGTTTGCCCTGGCCCGACGCCCGGCCGCTCCCCGACACCTTCTTCGACCGCGATGCGTTGCTGGTCGCCCGCGAGTTGCTGGGCAAGGTGATCCGCCATCGCCAGGGCAATCTCTGGCTGGCGGCGCGAATCATCGAGACCGAGGCCTACTACCTGGAGGAGAAAGGCAGCCATGCCTCGCTCGGCTACACCGAGAAGCGCAAGGCACTGTTCCTCGACGGCGGGCACATCTATATGTATTACGCGCGCGGCGGCGACTCGCTGAACTTCAGCGCCGGCGGGCCGGGCAATGCGGTGCTGATCAAGTCCGGCCATCCCTGGCTGGATCGCATCAGCGACCACACGGCGCTGGAGCGGATGCAGAGCCTGAACCCGGACAGCCAGGGCCGGCCCCGCGAGATCGGCCGCCTGTGCGCCGGCCAGACCCTGCTGTGCAAGGCCATGGGGCTGAAGGTGCCGGAGTGGGACGCGCAGCGCTTCGACCCGCAGCGACTGTTCGTCGACGATGTCGGCGAGCGCCCCAGCCAGGTGATCCAGGCCGCTCGGCTGGGCATTCCGAAGGGGCGCGACGAACACCTGCCGTACCGTTTCGTCGATGCCGCCTTCGCCGCCTTCTGCACCCGCAACCCACTGCGCCGCGGCCAGGTCGCCGGGCGCGACTATCATCTACTCGGACATCAGGACCCGCACCTGCAATGAGTCTCGACAGCTTCAACGCCTGGATGGCCGCTAACCCCGAGTGGCTGGGGCTGGCCATCTTCCTCATCGCCTTCCTCGAATGTGCGGCCATCGTCGGTATCGTCCTCCCCGGCGTGGTGCTGCTGTTCGGCGTCGCGGTGATCGCCGGCAGCGGCGCCCTCGGCCTCGGCGAAACCCTGCTGCTGGCCTACGCCGGCGGGGTGCTGGGCGACCTCAGCTCGTACTGGATCGGCCGCCGCTTCCACCAGAACATCCGCCGCCTGCCCGGCCTGCGCAGCCATCCGCAGTGGATCACCGCCGCCGAGGTGTACTTCGAACGCTACGGTATCGCCAGCCTGCTGGTCGGCCGCTTCATCGGCGCCCTGCGACCGATGCTGCCGATGGTCGCCGGCATGCTCGACATGCCGTTCGGCCGTTTTCTCGGCGTTTCGCTGATCGCCGCCGCCGGCTGGGCGGTCGCCTACCTGTTGCCCGGCTGGGCCACCGGCGCAGCCCTGCGCCTGCCGTTGCCGGAAGGCTTCTGGAGCGAAGCCGGGATCGTCGCGGCCTGCCTGGCGGTGCTGGTCGGCGTGGTAGTCCAGGCCAGCCTGCGGCGCAAACGCTGGGCAACCGCTGTGGCGGCCGCGCTGAGCCTGGTCCTGCTGCTGGCGATGACCGTCGCCTGGCCGTACCTCCAGGACCTCGACCAGGGCCTGATGACGCTGGTCCAGGAGCATCGCAACGCCGACCTGAACCCGGTGATGGTGGTGGTCACCCGGCTCGGCGATTTCCGCACCCAGTTCATCGCCGGCGCGCTGCTCGGCGGTATCCTCCTGCTGACCCGGCAATGGCGTCCGGCCATCTTCGCCATCGGCACCCTGGTGGGTACCGCGCTGGCCAACCAGACCCTGAAGACCCTGTTCGCCCGCGCCCGCCCGGAAGTGCTGGCCGAACCGCTGAGCAGCTTCAGCTTCCCCAGCGGACACAGCTCGGCGTCCTTCGCCTTCTTCCTCACCCTGGGCGTCCTCGCCAGCCGCCAGCAACCGCCGCGCTGGCGCCTGACCTGGGTACTGCTGGCGGTGATCCCGTCGCTGAGCATCGCCCTGTCGCGGGTCTACCTTGGCGTGCACTGGCCGTCGGACATCGTCGCCGGCGCCCTGCTCGCCACTACGGTCTGCGCCGCCAGCCTGTGGCTGAGCCAGCGCCGCGAGTCGCTGCCGGCGCTGCCGCAACGGGTCTGGTGGCTGCTGTTGCCGGTCTGCGTGGCGACCCTGGCGATCGCCGCCGGCTGGGCCCTGCCGGAAGCCATTGCGCGCTACCGGCCGCTGTGAGGGTTGGCGCTCAGTCGATACCCAACTCGCCCTGCAGGTGCTCCAGCAGCACCTGGATCCGCGCCAGTTGCATCTGCGCGTCGGGCAGGGCGAGCAGTTCGAGCTTGCGTTCGGTATCGAACGGCAGCAGGTAGGCCAACTGGTTGGCCAGGTCCTGCTGGCCGCCGGGCTCGCCGCCCATCTCCAGCGCGGCCACCATCGGATGCTCGGCCAGCACGCTGAGCAACGCGGCGAGATCGTTGTGTTCGTAGGTCAGGGGTTGCTCCGGCAGGTCTTCGAACCACTCGATCTCGCCGACGCTGAGCTGGTCGGCCTGGACCTCCACCGACAGCACCTGGAAACGCCGACCGCCCTCCACGCGGATGCCCAGCAGGCCGTTCGGGCGCTGCTGCCAGTCGCGGACCGAGGCCTCGCAGCCGACCATCGCCAGGCGGCTCGGCGCTTCGCCGACCTCCCGCCCTTCGCCGATGGTCACCACGCCGAAACCGGTGCCCTGCTTCATGCAGCGGCTGATCATGTCCAGGTAGCGCGCCTCGAAGATCTGCAGGTCCAGGCGGCAACCGGGGAACAGCACGGCGTTGAGGGGAAACAACGGCAACTTCATCGCGACTCCTCGGGCATCGTCAGGCAACCAGCGCTACCGCCAACGGTAGCAGCACTGCGGTGGCAACGCCCATCAGGCTCATCGCCAGGGCGGCGAAGGCGCCGCACTCCTCGCCTTCCTGCAAGGCCCGCGAAGTGCCTACCGCGTGGGCCGTCATGCCCAGCGCCATGCCCTGCGCGGCGGGGTGCCGGACGCCGATGGCGCTCAGCAGCTCCGGCCCGAGGATCGCCCCGAGCACCCCGGTGATCAGTACGAACACGGCGGCCAGCGCCGCCACGCCGCCGATCTGGCTGGCCACCAGCATGGCGATCGGCGAGGTCACCGACTTCGGCGCCATGCTCATCAGCATCCGCGGCTCGGCACCGAACAACCAGCCGAATGCGATGCCCAGCACCGTCGCCAGCGTACCCGCGACCACCAGGGTCAGCAGGGTCGGCCAGAACAATTGGCGGATACGCCGCAGGTTGAGGAACAGCGGCACCGCCAGGGCCACCGTGGCGGGGCCGAGGAGAATGGTCAGGACCTTGGCGCTGGCACTGTATTCGTCGTAGTCGATGCCGCAAAGCAGCAGCACGCCGATCACCACCAGCATCGATACCAGCACCGGCTGCAGGAACACCCAGCGGGTCCGTTCATAGGCGGCCAGGGCCAACTGGTAGGCGCCCAGGGTCACGCCGACGCCGAACAGCGGATGGTGGATCACCGCCTCGAGGGCGGCGTGCCAGGCCATCAGGACTCCTCCCGGCGACGTTGCTGGCGATCAATGAGCTTCTGCATCATCCAGCCGGCGAACAGGAACGACAGCAGCAGCGACAGTACCAGCGCGCCGACGATGGCCCAGAAATCGGCGGCGATCTCCCGCGCATAGGCCATCACCCCGACCGCCGCCGGCACCAGCAGCAGCGGCAGGTAGCGCAGCAACGAGCCGGCCGCCTCGTTGACCGGCTTGCCGACCTCGCCACGCGCCAGGAAATAACCGAACAGCAGCACCAGGCCGATGATCGGACCGGGCAGCATGGGCAACAACAGAACGTTCAGACCTGTGCCGAGCAACTGGAACAGCACCAGCCAGGTCAGACCACGAAGCAACATGGGCACCTCCAGCAAGGGCCGACCATTATGCCCAGCCCGCCGGGACATTGGCACGCTCCTCGCCTATCCATCAGTCGCAGTCGCGGCACCGCATGACGCGATATTCGCCAGGCCGATGGTTTCTTGACCCGGTCGCCAACGCGTGCTGATCTTCCTGCACCATGAGAACAACAGCCATCCTCCCGGAGGACTTATGCCATTCGTACCCGTAGCAGCGCTCAAGGACTATGTCGGCAAGGATCTCGGCCATTCCGAATGGCTCACCATCGACCAGGAGCGGGTCGACCAGTTCGCCGAATGCACCGGCGACCACCAGTTCATCCACGTCGATCCGGAGAAGGCGGCGAAGACGCCCTTCGGCGGCACCATCGCCCACGGTTTCCTGTCCCTGTCGCTGATCCCGAAGCTGATGGAAGGCCTGCTGGTGCTTCCCGAAGGACTGAAGATGGCGGTCAACTACGGCCTCGATACGGTGCGCTTCATCCAGCCGGTGCGGGTCGGCTCGCGGGTCCGCCTGGGCCTGACCCTGCTCGACGTCAACGAGAAGAATCCCGGCCAGTGGCTGATCAAGGCGCGCGCCACCCTGGAGATCGAAGGCCAGGAGAAACCCGCCTACATCGCCGAGACCCTCAGCCTCTGCTTCGTCTGAGCCCGCCCCAGCGAGCGCTGCCGTTCGCTTGACGGCCAGGCGCCTTCGCGCCCCTCTCCCCCTTCCAAAAGCCCCCGCTCGCGGGGGCGCTCTGGGCCGGCAGGGAAATACCCTACTGCCAGGCAACGATTTTTCCGCCACACTGTCTCCCCTCCACCCTCGGACCGAACCACTCATCGGGAACGCCGCATGCTTCGCCCCGCCAGGTCTCTCTCGCTCTGCTCCGCCCTGGTCATCCTGCTCGCCGCCTGTGGCGAGGGCGAACCGCTGCTCCCGGCCGATGCGCGCCTGCCTGACGGCGCGCGCTATCGCGGCGAGCTGGTGGACGGGCGCCTGGAAGGCCAGGGCCGGCTGGACTACGACAACGGCGCCTGGTACGCCGGCCGCTTCGAGCATGGCCTGCTGCACGGCCATGGCACCTGGCAGGGCGCCGACGGCAGCCGCTACAGCGGTGGCTTCGCGGCCGGCCTGTTCGACGGTCAGGGACGCCTGGCGATGGCCGATGGCAGCGTCTACCAGGGCGGTTTCCGCCAGGGCCTGTTCGATGGCGAAGGCAGCCTGGAACAACAGGGCACTCGCTACCGCGGCGGTTTCCGCAAGGGCCTGTACAGCGGCCAGGGCACGCTGGACGGCAGCGATGGCAGCCGCTACCAGGGCAGCTTCCGCCAGGGCCGCCTGGAAGGCGAAGGCAGCTTCAGCGACAGCCAGGGCAACCAGTACGCCGGTACCTTCCGCGACGGGCAACTGAACGGCAAGGGGCGCTGGAGCGGGCCCGATGGCGACCGCTACGTCGGCCAGTTCAAGGACAACCAGTTCCATGGCCAGGGGCGCTACGAAAGCGCCAGCGGCGATGTCTGGATCGGCCGCTTCAGCGAAGGCGCGCTGAACGGCCCCGGCGAGCTTCTCGGCGCCGACGGCAGCCGCTACCGCGGCGGTTTCCAGTTCTGGCGCTTCCATGGCCAGGGCCTGCTCGAACAACTGGACGGCACCCGCTACGAAGGCGGCTTCGCCGCCGGCGCCTATGCCGGCCAAGGCACCCTGGACCGCGCCGACGGCAGCCGTGAGCAGGGACTCTGGGCCGACGGCAAGCGCATCCGCGACGCCGCCGGCAAGGCCCTGCCCGACACTCTGGAAGTCGGCCTGTTGGCCCAGGGTCGCCTGCTCGACGAAGAACTGCGCAAGATCCCGGCCTCGACGCCGGCCAGCGAACTCTATGCCCTGAGCCTGGGCGGCGATGGCCGCCAGGGCGTGTTCCTGCGCGAGGCCGATTACGCCGGCGACCTGCTCGGCCAGCGTTTCGCCGCTCGTGGCGTGATTCGCCTGGTCAACCACCGCGACCACTTCGGCGACCGCCCGCTGGCTACCCGGGAAAGCCTGTCCCGCGCCGTGCGCACCCTGGCCGAACGCAGCGGGCCGGAAGACCTGGTCTTCATCTACCTGACCAGCCACGGCTCCAGCGACCACCAGTTGGCCCTGGACATGCCCGGCCTGAACCTCGGCGACCTGCCGGCCGCGGAACTGGCCGAACTGCTCGCGCCGCTGCGCCAGCGCGACAAGGTGCTGGTGGTATCGGCCTGCTACAGCGGGGGCTTCATCCCGCCGCTGAAAGACGAACGTACCCTGATCCTGACCGCCGCGCGTGCCGACCGGGTCTCGTTCGGCTGTTCCGACGACGCCGACTTCACCTATTTCGGCCGCGCCTTGCTGGCCAATGCGCTGAACCGCACCGACGATCTGTCCAAAGCGTTCGAACTGGCGAAAGAGGAAGTGCGTCAAAGGGAGAAGGAGGAAGGTTTCGAAGCTTCGGAACCGCAAGCCTGGTTACCGGAACGCGTGCTCGCGCACTGGCGGACGCTGCGGGGGCAGCAAGCCGAGCGCGCGCTCGCGTCCCGGGAAGGAAAAACCGGCGAGGGCGCGGCGGGCAAATAGATACGCCGCGCACTACGCTCATTGGTGTGGAAGGGGAGAAACACACATGCACTCGACGCCCAAGCGCGTTCTGCTCGCCGGCGCGACCGGTCTTACCGGCGAGCACCTGTTGGATCGGATATTGAGCGAGCCGACCCTGGCCAAGGTCATCGCCCCTGCCCGCAAGGCGCTGGCCGAGCATCCGCGGCTGGACAACCCGGTCGGCCCGCTGGCCGAGCTGCTGCCGCAACTCGACGGCAGCATCGATACCGCCTTCTGCTGCCTCGGCACCACGATCAAGGAAGCCGGCTCGGAGGAGGCCTTCCGCGCGGTCGATTTCGACCTGCCGCTGGCGGTGGGCAAGCGCGCGCTGGAGATGGGCGCCCGGCATTACCTGGTGGTCAGCGCCCTGGGCGCCGACGCCAAGTCGTCGATCTTCTACAACCGGGTCAAGGGCGAACTGGAGCAGGCCCTGCAGGAACAGGGCTGGCCACAACTGACCATCGCCCGGCCATCGCTGCTGTTCGGCCCGCGCGAGGAATTCCGCCTGGCCGAGATCCTCGCTGCGCCGATCGCCCGCATCCTCCCCGGCAAATACCACGGCATCGAGGCCTGCGACCTGGCCCGCGCGCTCTGGCGCCTGGCGCTGGAGGAAGGCAAGGGCGTGCGCTTCGTCGAGTCCGACGAACTGCGCAAGCTGGGGAAATGAGCCTGGGGCGGGTCTCGCCCTACATGCCGCCGCTGACGCCGAGGTTGAGGCCGATGGCGGTGGCCAGCGAGAACGGCAGCAACAGGGTGTCCAGCAGCGCGCTGCCCGGCAGGTCGAGCCCCGGATGGGCCGGCGCCTCCGCGCCGAAGCGTTCCATCGGGCAGCAGCCGCCGTGCAGGCTGTACCAGTCCAGCCGGGTGCCGGCGTAGACCACCGGCGCCCCTGGCTTGGCCGCATCCAGGGTGCGCACGGTGGCGCAACCGCTCATCTGCACCGCCAGGACCAGCAGCAGCACCCTACTCGTCGCTGACAAGGTGCTGTTCCCCCCAGCGCGGCAGCATATCCTGGGGAATCCCCAGGGTGTTGAGGATTCGCGCGACGACGAAGTCCACCAGGTCCTCCACCGATTGCGGCTGGTGGTAGAAGCCCGGCGCCGCCGGCAGGATCACCGCGCCGAGGTTGGACAGCTTGAGCATGTTTTCCAGGTGGATACTGGAGAACGGCGCCTCGCGCGGCACCAGCACCAGCGGCCGGCGCTCCTTCAGGGCGACATCGGCGGCGCGCTCGATGAGGTTGTTGCAGGCCCCCGTGGCGACCGCCGACAGGGTGCCGGTGGAACACGGGCAGATCACCATGGCATTGGGCGCGCTGGAGCCGGAGGCCGGCGGCGCCATCCAGTCGTTCTGGCCGAACACGCGGATCTGTCCGGCGGCGGCACCGCAATATTCGGTGAGGAAGGCCTGCATCGCCTGCGGCTTGGCCGGCAAGGCCACGTCGGTCTCGGTGGCCATCACCAGTTGCGCGGCCTTGGAGATCAGGAAGTGCACCTCGCGCTCTTCCTGCACCAGGCAATCGAGCAAGCGCAGGCCGTACTGGGCGCCGGAGGCGCCGGTCATCGCCAGGGTAATGCGTTCCGGACCGCTCATCGCGCCCCTCACTCGGCCAGCGCCGCGGCCAGCTTGCCGTGCAAGCCGCCGAAGCCGCCGTTGCTCATGATCACCACTTGCGCGCCGGGCCTGGCCTGCTGGCGCACCTGCTCGATGATCGCCTCCAGGGTATCGCAGACCTGCGACGGTATCGCGCATTGTGCGGCGGTGGCGGCCAGGTCCCAGCCCAGGTTCGGCGGCGCGTACCAGAGCACCTGGTCGGCCTGGCGCACGCTGTCCGGCAGGCCGTCGCGATGAGCGCCGAGCTTCATCGAGTTGGAACGCGGCTCGACGATGGCGATCACCTGGGTATCGGCGCCAACCTGCTTGCGCAGGCCGTCGAGGGTGGTGGCGATGGCGGTCGGATGGTGGGCGAAGTCGTCGTAGAGGGTCACGCCCCGGACCTCCGCGACCTTCTCCATGCGCCGCTTGACGTTGCGGAACTCGCTGAGCGCCGCCGCGCCCTGGCTGGGCATCACGCCGACATGGCGCGCCGCCGCCAGGCTGGCGAGGGCGTTGGCGACGTTGTGCAGGCCGGTCAGCGGCCAGTCCACCTCGCCCTGGACGATGCCGTCGAACAGCACCTCGAAGCGCGAGCCGTCCTCGGCGAGCAGGCGCGCCTGCCACTGGCCGCCTTCGCCGGTGGTCTGCACCGGGGTCCAGCAGCCCATCCCGAGTACGCGCTCCAGGGCTTTCTCGGCGCTCGGGCGAATGATCAGGCCCTCGCCCGGCACGGTGCGCACCAGATGGTGGAACTGCCGCTCGATGGCCGCGAGGTCGGGGAAGATATCCGCGTGGTCGAATTCCAGGTTGTTCAGGATCGCCGTGCGCGGGCGGTAATGGACGAACTTCGAGCGCTTGTCGAAGAAGGCGCTGTCGTACTCGTCGGCCTCGACCACGAAGAACGGCGTACCGCCCAGGCGCGCCGAAACCCCGAAGTTCTGCGGCACCCCGCCGATCAGGAAGCCCGGGCTCATGCCGGCGTGCTCCAGGACCCAGGCGAGCATGCTGGTGGTGGTGGTCTTGCCGTGGGTACCGGCCACCGCCAGCACCCAGCGTCCTTGCAGCACGTGGTCGGCCAGCCACTGCGGGCCGGAAACGTAGGGCAGGCCCTTGTTCAGGACATGCTCCACCGCCGGATTGCCGCGCGACAGGGCGTTGCCGATCACTACCAGGTCCGGCGCCGGCTCCAGGTGGGCCGGATCGTAGCCCTGCATCAACTCGATGCCCTGGGCTTGCAGCTGGGTGCTCATGGGGGGGTAGACGTTGGCGTCGGAACCGGTCACCCGGTGGCCCAGTTCCTTGGCCAGCACGGCCAGCGAGCCCATGAAGGTCCCGCAGATGCCGAGTACGTGGATGTGCATGCAGACTCCTGCAGATCAAGCCGTCGAAGGCGCTGTGAATGGGCGGCAGATTAGCACAGCGGAGGCGCCGGCCGCCCGGCGTCGCGGCATCAGACGACGCGGCGTCGGCGGGGTTCCCGCCGGCCTCGCGGCGGCCCGCCTGGAGCCGTCCCGCCCGTCAGGCCTGACCGCGCACCAGGCCGTGCCGGCGCAGCTTGCGATACAGGGTGTTGCGGCTGATCCCCAGTTGCTCGGCCACCCGGCTCACGTGCCAGCGCTGGCCGTCCAGCGCCGCCAGCAACGCGGCTCGCTCGGCGTCGTCCAGGCTGTTGCCCGCGGCCGGGGCGGGCGCCGCTGCAGCGGGCGGCAGCGCCGCCAGGGCCTGGCGGATATCCGCGGGCAGGTCGCGCAGGCCGACCCGGCCGTCCTCGCAGAGTGCCACCAGGGTCCGCAGCACCGTGCGCATCTGCCGGACGTTGCCCGGCCAGCGGTAGGCCAGCAGGCCCTGGCGAACCTCGCCGTCGAGCTGGATGCGCTGGCCCCTGGCCTCCTCGGCCAGCAGGTAGTCCAGCAGCTCCTCGCGGTCGCTGCGCTCGCGCAGCGGCGGCAGGCTCACGACCATGCCATTGAGGCGGTAGTAGAGATCCTCGCGGAAGCGTCCATCGGCGACCAGCCCGGCCAGGTCGCGGTGGGTAGCGCTGATCAGGCGCACGTCGACATCCTCCGGCTCGCCGCCCAGCGGTACCACCCGGCGCTCTTCCAGCACCCGCAGCAGGCGGGTCTGCAAGGCCAGTGGCATGTCGCCGATCTCGTCGAGGAACAGGGTGCCGCCGTCAGCCTGCTGCAACTTGCCGCGCATGCCCTCCTTGCGCGCGCCGGTGAAGCTGCCGCCGCGATAACCGAACAGTTCGCTCTCGATCAGGGTTTCCGGGATCGCCGCGCAGTTCAGCGCGACGAACGCCTGTTCCGCGCGCGGGCCGGCCAGGTGCACGGCCTTGGCGAAGGCCTCCTTGCCGGAACCGGTCTCGCCGTTGAGCAGCAGCGGCACGTCGCGCGCGTAGACCTTCAGCGCCCGGCGGAAATCGGCGGCCAGCTCGGCGTCGCCCAGGCACAGGCCGGGCGCGGCAGGCGCCGGCTTCGCTGCCGTGGGCACCGCCAGGGCCTGGGGTATCGCCCGCGGCGCGCCGCGCAGCATGGCGTACAGGGTCCGTCCCTCGCGGGTGCGCAGCGGCCAGCTGGCACTGGGTTGCTGCGAGGCGCGACCGAGCAGGTCGTCGAGACGGCAATCGAAGAAGGTCTCCACCGGCTGGCCGAGCAGGCGCTGGCGCGGACAACCGAGCAGGTTCAGCGCGCTCTGGTTCACCGCGCGGATCCGCCCGTCTTCCTCGAAGGCCAGCAGCCCTTCGCTGAACAGGCCGACATAGTCGCCCTGGACATGGAAGCGCAGCAGCCAGGAGCCCTCGAAGCGACGGAGGAAATAGCAGCCCTCGATGATCTTCGCCGACAGGTTGACCAGCGCCATGGTGTGGAACTGGCTCTGCCGCGAGACTTCCTGGCGCGCCGAAGACACGTCGAGCACCGCCATCAGCTCGCCCTGCGGATCGAACACCGGGCTCGCCGAGCAGGTCAGGCCGGTGTGGCGGCTACGGAAGTGCTCTTCCTGCTGGATGGTCAGGGCCTGCCGCTCGACCACGCAGGTGCCGATGCCGTTGGTGCCTTCGCAGGGCTCGCTCCAGTCGGCGCCGAGCCAGAGGCCGGCGTGTTCGAAGGTCTGGCGCTGGGCGTCGGCGTTGACGCAATTGAGGATCACCCCGCGGGCATCGGTGAGCAGTACCGCGTGGTCGTTGCCGGAAAGCTGCTGGTAGAGGCTGTGCATCTCGCCATCGGCGATCTCCAGCACCTGTTGCAGGCGCTCGCGGCGTTCGAGCATGCGCGCGTGCTCCAGCACCATCGGCGCCATCGGCTGGCCGGGATCGAGATGGTGCTGTTCCAGGCAGCGCAGCCAGGAGCGGGCGATGGACGGATCGGTCGCAGGGCCGCCCGGCGGGATCTTGCCCTGGGCGACGGTCAGCACTTGCCGCGCGTGGCGGCTCATGGAACTGGCAGGCATTGTTATGGTTCTCCGCGAGGGACGGGCCGTCTCTTGCCTGGGCGCGGTGGATCGGTCCGCGACTCTCCGGACGGCTATCGGTGCAGCATCCAACAGGCCGGGGCGCAATGCAACGACGGACTGACCGATGAGTCATGCGCTGCGCCGAAAACGGTACAGAGTGTCACTCACGAGCGTCCCGCCCGCGTGACAGGGAGCGTTCGCAAGCTCCCCTGCGAAACCTCCAGGACGCTCTACTCCGGGCCTTTCGCCACTCTGGCCCGGCCCTTGCTCCAGGCTTACGACAAGCGCGACAGCGCGTCCTCCCCTAATAAGCACAAGAGCCAGGAGATACCATCATGCGTTACGCCCATCCCGGTAGCGAAGGCGCCATCGTTTCCTTCAAGGCCCGCTACGGCAACTACATCGGCGGCGAGTTCGTGCCTCCGGTCAAGGGCCAGTACTTCACCAACACCTCGCCGGTGAACGGCCAGCCGATCGCCGAGTTCCCCCGTTCCACCGCCGAGGACATCGACAAGGCCCTCGACGCCGCCCACGCCGCCGCCGAGGCCTGGGGCCGCACCTCGGTGCAGGAGCGTTCGAACATCCTGCTGAAGATCGCCGACCGCATCGAGCAGAACCTGGAACTGCTCGCCGTCACCGAGACCTGGGACAACGGCAAGGCCGTGCGCGAGACCCTCAACGCCGACATCCCCCTGGCCGCCGACCACTTCCGCTACTTCGCTGGCTGCATTCGCGCCCAGGAAGGCTCCGCCGCCGAGATCAACGACAGCACCGTGGCCTACCACATCCATGAGCCGCTGGGCGTGGTCGGGCAGATCATCCCGTGGAACTTCCCGCTGCTGATGGCCGCCTGGAAGCTGGCCCCGGCGCTGGCCGCCGGCAACTGCGTGGTGCTCAAGCCGGCCGAGCAGACCCCGCTGGGCATCTGCGTGCTGCTGGAACTCATCGGCGACCTGCTGCCGCCGGGCGTGCTCAACGTCGTCCAGGGCTTCGGCAGGGAGGCCGGCGAGGCCCTGGCCACCAGCAAGCGCATCGCCAAGATCGCCTTCACCGGTTCCACCCCGGTCGGCTCGCACATCCTCAAGTGCGCGGCGGAGAACATCATTCCCTCCACCGTCGAGCTGGGCGGCAAGAGCCCGAACATCTATTTCGAAGACATCATGCAGGCCGAGCCGGCGTTCATCGAGAAGGCCGCCGAGGGCCTGGTGCTGGCTTTCTTCAACCAGGGCGAGGTGTGCACCTGCCCGTCCCGCGCGCTGGTCCAGGAGTCGATCTACCCGGCGTTCATGGAAGAGGTGCTGAAAAAGGTCAGGGCGATCAAGCGCGGCGACCCGCTGGACACCGAGACCATGGTCGGCGCCCAGGCTTCCCAGCAGCAGTACGAGAAGATCCTCTCCTACCTCGACATCGCCCAGCAGGAAGGCGCCGAGCTGCTCGCCGGCGGCAGCGTCGAGAAGCTCGAAGGCAACCTGGCCAGCGGCTACTACATCCAGCCGACCCTGCTCAAGGGGCACAACGGCATGCGCGTGTTCCAGGAGGAAATCTTCGGCCCGGTGGTCGGCGTCACCACCTTCAAGGACGAAGCCGAGGCCCTGGCCATCGCCAACGACACCGAGTACGGCCTCGGCGCCGGCCTCTGGACCCGCGACATCAACCGCGCCTACCGCATGGGCCGCGGGATCAAGGCCGGTCGCGTGTGGACCAACTGCTACCACCTGTACCCGGCCCACGCCGCGTTCGGCGGCTACAAGAAGTCCGGCGTCGGTCGCGAGACGCACAAGATGATGCTCGACCACTACCAGCAGACCAAGAACCTGCTGGTGAGCTACGACATCAACCCGCTGGGCTTCTTCTAGTAGGACCCCGGACCGGCCGCGACCGCTCTTTCCCGGAGCGGTCGCGCCGGCTCGTGAAACACGCCGCCGAGGCTGACGGCGGCGCCCCTTCCACCTCCTCGCCAGGCCGATTGCAGAGCGGCTGGCATAGCTATTGCCTGCGTTCACCACGTACAGCACACCACCGGGAAAACCGGGGTCGATAACAACAAGATTGAGGTGAAAAACCCATGTCCCTCGAACAAACCGGCCATGCGCCCGCAACTTCCGGGATCGACTTCGAAAGCGTCGACGCCGACTACTTCCAACACCGTCAACTGAAGAAAGGCGCCGCCGGCTGGGTCCTGCTGGTCGGGCTCGGCGTCGCCTACGTGATCTCCGGCGACTACGCCGGCTGGAACTTCGGCCTGGCCCAGGGCGGCTGGGGCGGGATGTTCCTCGCCACCCTGCTGATGGCCACCATGTACCTGTGCATGTGCTTCTCGCTCGCCGAGCTGTCTTCGATGATCCCTACCGCCGGCGGCGGCTACGGCTTCGCCCGCAGCGCCTTCGGGCCCTGGGGCGGCTTCCTCACCGGCACCGCGATCCTCATCGAATACGCCATCGCCCCGGCGGCCATCGCCTGCTTCATCGGCGCCTACTGCGAGTCGCTGTTCGGCGTCGGCGGCTGGCTGATCTACCTGGTGTTCTACATCGTATTCATCGGCATCCACATCCTCGGCGCCGGCGAGGCGCTGAAGCTGATGTTCGTCATCACCGCGGTGGCGGCCATCGCCCTCGGCGTGTTCATTGTCGCGATGGTTCCGCACTTCGACTCGGCCAACCTGTTCAACATCCCGCAGACCGCGGCGACCGGCGCCAGCAGCTTCCTGCCGTTCGGCTATGTCGGGGTCTGGGCGGCGATCCCCTACGCGATCTGGTTCTTCCTCGCCGTCGAAGGCGTGCCGCTGGCCGCCGAGGAAACCAAGAACCCCAAGCGCGACCTGCCGCGCGGACTGATCGGCGCCATGTTGGTGCTTCTCGCCTTCGCCGCACTGATTCTGGTCGTCGGTCCCGGGGCCGCCGGAGCCAAGGAGCTGATGGGCTCGGGCAATCCCCTGGTGGAAGCGCTGGAGTCGGCCTACAAGGGTTCGACCTGGATGAGCCAGTTCGTCAACCTGGTCGGCCTGGCCGGGCTGATCGCCAGCTTCTTCTCGATCATCTATGCCTACTCGCGGCAGATCTTCGCCCTCTCCCGCGCCGGCTACCTGCCGCGCAGCCTCTCGCTGACCAACCGCAAGAAGGCGCCGGTACTGGCCCTGGTGGTGCCGGGGGTGATCGGCTTCGGCCTGTCGCTGACCGGCCAGGGCGACCTGCTGATCCTGGTCGCGGTGTTCGGCGCGACCATCTCCTACGTGCTGATGATGGCCGCGCACATCACCCTGCGCATCCGCCGCCCGGACATGCAGCGCCCCTACCGCACCCCTGGCGGCATCCTCACCTCCGGCGTAGCCCTGGCGCTGGCCTGCGTCGCGGTGGTCGCCGGCTTCCTGGTCGACCCGCGGGTCGTGGTCGGCGCGGTGGCGATCTACGCTGTACTGATCGGCTACTTCGCCCTGTACAGTCGGCATCACCTGGTGTCCGGCACCCCGGAAGAAGAGTTCGCCGCGATCCAGGCGGCGGAACAGGACCTGCGCTGAGAGCGACAACGACAAAGCCCGGCCCGCCGCATGGCGAGGCCGGGCACTGGAGACACACATGGCACGTTTCACCCATAGCGTCGGCGGCGAAACCTACCGCTTCGACAGCCTCAAGGACGTGATGGCCAAGGCCAGCCCCGCGCGCTCCGGCGATTTCCTCGCCGGCGTCGCGGCGAGCAACGACGGCGAGCGGGTCGCCGCGCAGATGGCCCTGGCCGACATCCCGCTCAAACACTTCCTCGACGAGGCGCTGATTCCCTACGAGGACGACGAGGTCACCCGCCTGATCATCGACACCCACCAGCGCGACGCCTTCGCCCCGGTGTCCCATCTCACCGTCGGCGGCTTCCGCGACTGGCTGCTCGGCGACGCCGCCGACGAGGCCAGCCTGCGCGCCCTGGCTCCGGGCCTGACGCCGGAAATGGCAGCGGCGGTATCGAAGATCATGCGTGTCCAGGATCTGGTCCTGGTGGCGCAGAAGATCCGCGTGGTCACCCGCTTCCGCAACACCCTCGGCCTTCGCGGCCGGCTCTCCACCCGCCTGCAACCGAACCACCCGACCGACGACCCGGCCGGAATCGCCGCGAGCATCCTCGACGGCCTGCTGTTCGGCAATGGCGACGCGATGCTCGGGATCAATCCTGCCACCGACAGCATGGCCTCGATCTGCGCCCTGCTGGAGATGCTCGACGCGATCATCCAGCGCTACGAGATTCCTACCCAGGCCTGCGTGCTGACCCACGTCACCAGCTCCATCGAGGCGATCAACCGCGGCGTGCCGCTGGACCTGGTGTTCCAGTCGATCGCCGGCACCGAGGCGGCCAATGCCAGCTTCGGCATCAGCCTGAAGATCCTCCAGGAAGGCTACGAGGCCGGGCTCAGCCAGAAGCGCGGCACCCTAGGCAACAACCTGATGTACTTCGAGACCGGCCAGGGCAGCGCGCTCTCGGCCAACGCCCACCACGGCGTCGACCAGCAGACCTGCGAGACCCGCGCCTATGCGGTGGCTCGTCACTTCAAGCCGTTCCTGGTGAACACCGTGGTCGGCTTCATCGGTCCCGAGTACCTGTACAACGGCAAGCAGATCATCCGCGCCGGCCTGGAAGACCACTTCTGCGGCAAGCTGCTCGGCGTGCCGATGGGTTGCGACATCTGCTACACCAACCATGCCGAGGCCGACCAGGACGACATGGACATGCTCCTGACCCTGCTGGGCGTCGCCGGGATCAACTTCATCATGGGCATTCCCGGCTCCGACGACGTGATGCTCAACTACCAGACCACCTCCTTCCACGACGCCCTCTATGCGCGCCAGACGCTGGGCCTGAAGCCGGCGCCGGAATTCGAGGACTGGTTGCAGCGGATGGGAATCTTCACCCAGGCCGACGGGCGCATCCGCTTCGGTGACGAGTTACCGCCGGCGTTCCGCCAGGCCCTGGCGCAACTGGCCTGAGGAGATGCCGATGAACGACAAGCACCTGCCCGACGCCAGCGCCGAGAACCCCTGGCTGCCGCTGCGCCAGCTGACCCCCGCGCGGATCGCCCTGGGCCGCACCGGCACCAGCCTGCCGACCCGCCCGCAACTGGACTTCCAGTACGCCCACGCCCAGGCGCGCGACGCCGTGCACCTGCCCTTCGACCATGCGGCCATCAGCGACGGCCTGCGCCAGCGCGGCCGCGACAGCCTGCTGCTGCACAGCGCCGCCGCCGACCGCCACGTCTACCTGCAACGCCCGGACCTCGGCCGGCGCCTCGACGAGGCCTCGGTGCAACGCCTGCGCGAACACGCCGCCGGCTACGACGGGCAGATCGACCTGGCCATCGTGGTCGCCGACGGCCTCTCCGCGCTGGCCGTGCAGCGTCACACCCTGCCCTTCCTCGAACGCCTGGAGGAACAGGCGCTGGCCGAAGGCTGGTCGCTGTCGCCGGTGGTCCTGGTGGAACAGGGACGGGTGGCGGTGGCCGACGAGATCGGTGAATTGCTGCGGGCGAAGATGAGCGTGATCCTGATCGGCGAGCGTCCCGGCCTCAGCTCTCCGGACAGCCTCGGCCTGTACTTCACCTGGGCCCCGCGGGTCGGCCTCACCGACGCCTATCGCAACTGCATCTCCAACGTCCGCCTGGAAGGCCTCAGCTACGGCATGGCCGCGCACCGCCTGCTCTACCTGATGCGCGAGGCCTGCCGGCGGCAGCTTTCCGGGGTCAACCTGAAGGACGAGGCGGAGGTCCAGGCGCTGGACGGCGAGGCTCCGCGCACCGGCAACTTCCTCCTGGCGAGGGACTGAGCCTCCCGGCCGAAGGATGGGCCGGCGCGCGACGCCCCTCCTTCGACCGATTCAAACGTTCGCTTGGATTGCGCTTTCCAGGGAGATTGGGCAGCATCGAAGCGTTGCTGGCATGCAGCCTGCATCGTCCCGGCAGCCCCTTCCCGCAATGCGAGGCCCGTCATGCGAATCGTGCAAGCCACCCTCGAACACCTCGACCTGCTGGCGCCGCTGTTCGTCAAGTACCGCGAATTCTACGGCATGCTCTCCTACCCCGAGTCCTCGCGGAAATTCCTCGAGAAACGCCTGCGCCGCAAGGAGTCGGTGATCTACCTGGCGCTGGCCGACGAAGAAGACCGCCTGCTCGGTTTCTGCCAGCTCTATCCGAGCTTCTCCTCGCTGTCGCTCAAGCGCGTCTGGATCCTCAACGACATCTACGTCGCCGAGGAGGCGCGCCGGCAACTGGTCGCCGACCACCTGCTGCAACACGCCAAGCAGATGGCCCGGGAAACCCATGCGGTGCGCATGCGTGTCTCCACCAGCGTCGACAACGAGGTAGCGCAGAAAGTCTACGAGTCGATCGGCTTCCGCGAAGACCAGGAGTTCAAGAACTACACCCTGCCGATCAGCGACGAACTAAGCTGAAGACAAAGGCACGGCACTTCCCAACCGATCGCTCAGAGCAGAGGCATCCATGGGTTCGCGCACCTGGCACTGGCCCGGCGTCCTGCTCGGCCTGCTCCTCGCCACGGCCGGCGCGCAGGCCGACACCCTGCGCGTGGCGACCCTCGACTGGGCGCCCTACGTCGGCCCCGACCTGCCGGGCAAGGGCCTCGCCAGCCGCATCCTCGACGAAGCCCTGGCCCTCGACGGGCACCGCGCCGAACTGGTGTTCCTGCCCTGGCAACGTGCCCTGAAAGAAGCCGCCGAGGGGCGCTTCGACGCTCTCATGCCGGCCTACCTGTCGCCCGAGCGGCGCGAACTGTTCCACGCCACCATCCCCCTGCTCGACTCGCAACTGGGCTTCTTCCGCCAGCGCGAGCGCCTGCTGCCGGTCAATCCCGCGCATCTGGAAAGCCTGCGTCCGTACCGCATCGGCGTGGTCCGCGGCTACGTCAACCGGGAGGATTTCGACGCCGACCGCAGCCTGACCAAGGACGCGGTGACCAACGACTGGCAGAACCTCGAGAAGCTCCTGCGCGGGCGTATCGACCTGGCCGTGGTCGATCGCTACACCGGCTACCACCTGCTGGCGCGCAACGTGCCGGCGCTGAAGGATCGCCTGGTGTTCATCGAACCGCCGCTGGAGGTCAAGCCGCTCTATGTACTGGTGCCGAAAAGACACGCCCGCGGCGCCGCCCTTGCCGCCAGCCTCGACCGCAACCTGCGCCTGATGCGTCGCAGCGGCCGGCTGGAACAACTGATCGCCGAAGCACACCTCGAACGCAGCGGGCAGACCCGCACGCTGGCCGTCGATCCGTTAACCGGCCAGGCCGACCAGCAGCGCAGCCCCGGCCAGGAGCAGGACCAGGGCCAGCACGCCCCGTTGCAACCGGCGTGGCGCGAAGACCCGCTGGGGATGCGCTAGCGGCTTCTGCAAGGCCAGCCAGAATTCCGACAACGCTTCGAAGCGCCCCTCCGGACGCGGCGCCAGGGCCCGCGCCAATACCCCATCCCAGCCGACCGGCAGGTCCGCCTGACGCTCGCCCAGGGGCTCGTAGCGGCATCCGCCGTCGCTCTCCGGGCAGGCGATCGACGGCCAGCGACCACAGAGCAGCCAATAGAACAGCGCCGCCAGGGCGAACTGGTCGGCCCGGCCATCGAGCGCCTCGCCGCGACGCAACTCCGGCGCCAGCGGCACGCTGTCCGCAGGCAGCGCCTGGCGCGCCACCCCCGGCAGGATCGCCGCCGCCTCGGGGAGGAACAGCAGGCGCCCGCCCTCGTCCAGCAGGATCTGCCGCGGCGCCAGCCACAAGCCCTGTACGCCGCGCCGCTGCAAGGCGCGAACCGCATCGATAAGTTGCTCCAGGAGGACCAGCGCGCATTGCGGTTCCAGCGGCAGGTGCGCTGGCGCCCAATCCAGCAGGCTGCGCATCGGCCAGCGCGGCGGAGCGAACAACTGGAAGGCATGACGACGCAACCGGGGCGACGACAATACTCGCGGCAGGCTCTCCGCACGGCAGCGCCGCAATGCCCATTCGCGCTGCCAGAACGCTTCGTCGGCATCGACCGCCGCGAGCAGCAGCAACGCCTCGCGTCCTTGCTCGTCGCAGGCGCGGAATAGCCGCCCGGGCGGGCCGAACGCGCAAGCTGCCTGCAAGGTCCAGCCATCCACGCAGTCGCCGGGGCACGCCGCGCCCAGCGCTGGCCAGCCGGTATGCCGTGGCGCCGCCGGGGCGCGCTCGAGCGCCCCCGGCAAGACCAGCGCCACCGCCCCCGGCGCATGCAGCAACGGCTGCAGCACGCCCTCCAGGCGCCCCGTGGCCAGCCCCGCACAACGCTCTCCGAGGGCGCGCAGGTCGGCCACTTCGAGCAGCGGCTGGGGCGCCAGCAACAAGGGCTCGCCGGCCACCTGGGTCAGGTTGTGCTGGACCAGCGCCAGCTCCGCGCTGCTACCCAGCGGCTGGCCGCTCCCTCCCAGGCGCTGCAGGCTGCCCTGGCGATAACGCAGCAGGCCGACGGCGCCGCACTGGAGAAAGTGCACGCCTCCGGCATGGACCAGCAGCAACCCCGCCGCCAGCTCGAGCACGCCCGGCTCGCCTTCGCGGCGCCGGCGATAGAGCTGCATGTTCAGCGAAGCCAGGACCTGCCGCGCCGCCTGCGCTTCCGGCCAACCCTCGGGGGTACAGGCGTAGTCGGCGAACAGGGCGTCGAGATGGCCTTCGATGGCCTGCACCACGTTGGCGCAACCGCGTCCCCAGAGCAGCGCCAGGAGAAACGCCGGAGCCCGTCCGGGGCGAGGCGCGAGCCATTCGGCGCGAACCCGCGCGGCCTGCCCCGGGAGGTCGCGCCCGGCGCCCAGGGCGAGACTGAGCGGTGGCTGGGCAAAAGGCTGGAGTGTCATCGCACGCCCTTCCCTGCTAGAAATTTCTCCTGTTCTTGCAGACTTTATGCCGACCAATTTCGGAAAAATTACCGAAACATCCTGCAATCAGTGGTTTTGCCGGGATCGCGACAAACAGCCCCCCACCCATCCGGACGCCCCCCTATAATGGCGGCCCTCTGCCGCTCAACGCGTTGTCTCCGCAGGTTGCTCAATGGACTTCAACCCAATCGATCTGATTCTCCACCTGGATACCTACCTGGCCATGCTGGTCAGCAACTATGGCGTCTGGATCTACGCCATCCTGTTCCTGGTGATCTTCTGTGAAACCGGCCTGGTGGTGACTCCGTTCCTCCCCGGCGACTCGCTGCTGTTCATCGCCGGCGCCATCTGCGCCACCGGCGGCATGGACCCATGGCTGCTCGGCGGGCTGCTGATGGTCGCGGCGATCACCGGCGACAGCACCAACTACGTGATCGGCCGGACCCTCGGCAAGCGGCTGTTCAGCAACCCCGACTCGAAGGTATTCCGCCGCGACTACCTCGACCGCACCCATGAGTTCTACGAACGCCACGGCGGCAAGACCGTGACCCTGGCGCGCTTCCTGCCCATCGTGCGGACCTTCGCGCCCTTCGTCGCCGGCATGGCGAAGATGCACTACCCGCGCTTCGTCATGTTCAGCGTGGTGGGCACCGTGGCCTGGGTCGGCGGCCTGGTGACCCTGGGCTACTTCTTCGGCAACGTGCCGTTCATCAAGAAGAACCTGTCGCTGCTGGTGATCGGCATCATCCTGCTGTCGCTGCTGCCGATGATCCTCGGCTTCATTCGCCATCGCCTGCAGGCGAGCGCCGCCAAACAGGCCAAGGCCCAGAGCGACTGAGCATGTGGTCGTTCCGCGCCTGGCGGCGCCGGCGCCTGCTGGCACGCCACCCGGTGGCCGAAGAGCTCTGGCAGCGGGTACGCCGGCACCTGCCGATCCTCGACGGCCTGGACGCCGACGAGGACCGCCGCCTGCGCGAGCGGGCCGTGCTGTTTCTCGCCGACAAGCACCTGACCGCACTCGCCGGCGTCGATCTCGACGACTTCGGCCGCCTGCTGCTGGCGGCGCAGGCGCAACTGCCGCTGTTGCACCTGCCGGAGCTGAACTGGTACCAGGGCTTCCACGAACTGGTGCTGTATCCCGACGATTTCGTCAGCCCCCAGAAACACCGCGACGCCAGCGGCGTAGTCCATGAATTCGACGACGAACGCAGCGGCGAGACGTCCCTGCAAGGGCCGGTGGTCCTGGCCTGGCCCGGCGTCGTCGGCGGGGGTGGCTGGGATGCCTACAACCTGGTGATCCACGAACTGGCGCACAAGCTGGACATGCTCAACGGCGACGCCAACGGCCTGCCGCCGCTGCACGCCGGCATGCGCATCGGCGACTGGGCGAGCGCCATGCAGGCCGCCTACGACGAGATGAACGCCCTGCTCGACCGCGACCCCGACGCGCAGACCGCCATCGACCCCTATGCGGCGGAAGATCCGGCGGAGTTCTTCGCCGTTACCAGCGAGTATTTCTTCACCGCCCCGGATCTCCTCCACGAGGCCTATCCGGCGGTATACCGGCAGCTCCAGTTGTTCTACCGCCAGGACCCGCTGCAACGCCTGCGCCGCCTGCAGGCCGAGCATCCGGACTACCGCGAGGCGGCGGGCGACACGACTAACGGCTGAATGCCGGTACATGGCATCGACAACCGAATATGCCTATAATCGCGGCCTCTTTTTTGGCCAGAAACCTCTGGAGTCACCCATGAGCTACAGCAAGATCCCGGCCGGCAAGGACCTGCCGAACGACATCTACGTCGCTATCGAGATTCCGGCCAACCATGCGCCGATCAAGTACGAGATCGACAAGGACACCGACTGCCTGTTCGTCGACCGTTTCATGGCCACCCCGATGTTCTACCCGGCCAACTACGGCTTCATCCCGAACACTCTGGCCGACGACGGCGACCCGCTGGACGTGCTGGTGGTGACCCCCTATCCGGTCGCTCCCGGTTCGGTGATCCGCGCGCGCCCGGTTGGCGTCCTGCACATGACCGACGAGGCAGGCGGCGACGCCAAGCTGATCGCCGTGCCGCACGACAAGCTGAGCGTCCTGTACAAGGACGTGAAGGAATACACCGACCTGCCGGCCCTGCTGCTGGAACAGATCAAGCACTTCTTCGAGAACTACAAGGATCTCGAGAAAGGCAAGTGGGTCAAGGTCGAAGGCTGGGGCAACGCCGACGCCGCCCGCGCCGAGATCACCAAGGCCGTGGCCGCGTTCCAGAAGTAAGCGCGCCTCGCCGAAAAGAAGCCCCGCAGCCGCGGGGCTTTTTCATTCTCCCTCGCCGACCGCCAAGGTCGGTCTCGCCACCCCGCTCCGCTCAGTCGACCGTCGCCACGCTCTCCAACCGATATCCGTAGCCGTAGATGGTCAGCAACTGCCAACCGCGCTCGGCGGTCAGGCCAAGCTTGTTGCGCAGGCGATAGATGTGGGTATCCAGCGGCCGCGAGGACAACACTTCCTCGTGGGGCCAGAAGCGCTCGTAGAGATATTCCCGCGACAACGGCCGTCCCAGGTTGGCGAACAGGCAGCGGGCCAGGCGGTATTCGCGTTCGGTCAGGCTGATCGGCGCGCCGGCCCGGGTCACGGTCAGCTCGGCATCGTCGAAGCTGAGGTCGTTGAAAGTCTGCACCTCATGCTGCGCGGGACGCGTTCCCCCGTGGCGACGCAGCACGGCGGCTACCCGCGCCTTCAGTTCGTTGGGCCGGAACGGCTTGCTGACATAGTCGTCGGCGCCGCTGTTCAACGCCTGCACGATGTCCTGTTCGGCGTCACGGCTGGTCAGCATGATCGCCGGCGGCGGCGCATCCAGATGCTCGCGGCTCCAGCGCAGCAATTGCAGGCCGCTGAGGTCCGGCAACTGCCAGTCGAGGATCAGCAGGTCGAAGGTTTCCCGCTTGAGCTGCTTGAGCAGGTCCTCGCCACGGGCGAAACGGTGCACCGTCCAGGCCTGTTCGCCCTGCGCGGGTATCTGCTGCAAGGTCTGCTCGACCCGGTCCAGTTCGGCCGACTCGTCGTCCAGTATCGCGACACGCATAAAAGCTGGTCCTGTTCAATCGGGCTAACGCCCCTTTTTCGCTCCAGGAACGGCGAATTACGTACAAATCTGAAGAATTGTGACGAATCTCTCTGGTCGCGACCAGCCCTTGATAGCCTGATTCCAAATAGCCATTAAGCGGGACGAAGAGCCCGTGAGCCAGCGCCAGCCTGACCTATCAAGGAGTCGTAGCCATGGGTTTCCGGCCAGTTAGCCAACGTTTGCGTGACATCAACCTGCAGGCCCTCGGCAAGTTTTCCTGCCTTGCCCTGGTCCTCGGCCTGGAATCGGTAAGCCATCCGGCCGGCCCGGTCCAGGCCCCCTCGTTCAGCCAGGGCACCGCCAGCCCGTCCTTCGCTACTCCGCTCGGCCTCGACGGCCCGGCCCGCGCCAGGGCCGAGATGTGGAACGTCGGCCTGTCCGGCGCCGTCAGCGTGCGTGACGAGTTGCGCTGGGTGTTTTGAACGCGACGAATCTGAAATAGCGCGGAAGAATCTGAAGAAATATGGCAAATCTCACAGCAGACAAATCGCGCTTGGTAGATTTCCAACCGCTGAGTAGGCCAAGGAGCAAATGGATTGCTCCGACACAGGGATGTGTAAACCCGCTCCGGCGGGCCGTGGAACGAGACCACTCGAACCACAGTCAGGGGTCGGTAACGGACGATCGCCCCAGGCAACCGAGCCAATCCCCCCAGGGCTGGCTTCGACACACGGATGTGTCATCTCCCCTTCCTTGTTCGAATCATCCCCTCCCGCTATCCGGACGCCTCGATCCGCGTCCCATCCTGGATCTGAAAAGGACCTCATCATGAAGCAATACGGAGCAGAGTTCTTCGGCACCTTCTGGCTGGTATTGGGCGGCTGCGGCAGCGCAGTACTCGCTGCCGGCGTACCGGAACTGGGAATCGGCTACCTCGGCGTGGCCCTGGCGTTCGGCCTCAGCGTGCTGACCATGGCCTATGCCATCGGCCCGATCTCCGGCGCCCATCTGAACCCCGCGGTATCGGTAGGCCTGTGGGTCGGCGGGCGCTTCCCGGCCAGCCAACTGCTGCCCTATGTCGTCGCCCAGGTCCTCGGTGGCCTCGCCGCCGGCGGCGTGCTGTACCTGATCGCCAGCGGCAAGGCCGGCTTCGACCTGGCCGCCGGCTTCGCCTCCAATGGCTACGGCGAACACTCGCCGGGCGGCTACTCGTTGCAAGCCGCGCTGGTCAGCGAAGTGGTACTTACCGGCATGTTCCTGCTGATCATCCTCGGCGCCACCTCCAAGCGCGCGCCGCAGGGCTTCGCGCCGATCGCCATCGGCCTGACCCTGACCCTGATCCACCTGATCAGCATCCCGGTCACCAACACCTCGGTGAACCCGGCGCGCAGCACCGCGGTCGCCCTGTACGTCGGCGACTGGGCGGTTTCCCAGCTGTGGCTGTTCTGGGTCGCGCCGATTCTCGGTGCGGTACTCGGCGCCCTGGCCTATCGCCTGATCGGCGACAAGAACGACTGAACCGAAGCGCCTGGCCCAACCGCCAGGCGCTGCGGCCGAGGAAACGACAAGGGAGCCTGCGGGCTCCCGATGTCGTTGCAAGGATTGCGAAACCGGCGCCCGATCAGGCAGATTGCAGCCTGACCGGACCGCCAGCGATACCTGACCCGCCGCCCAGTGAAGCCTATGACAGCCCTCGCCCTTACTTCCCGATCCCTCTTTCCGGCTTGCGCCGCCCTGGCGCTGGGCGGACTGTTGACGCTGCTCGCCGGCTCCGTCGCGGCCGCGCCGGCCAAGACGAAACGGCCGCCGTTCATCGAGCAGGGCGAAACGTGCCTGCCCCAGCCGCTCCCCGCCAGCGTGCTCTATCTCGCCGGCGACGCCTGGAAGCTCGACGCCAAGGGCAACCAGACGCCCCTGGAAGAAGGCATGGACATCGACGAACTGGAAGGCGTCAAGACCTCTCCGACCGCCTTCGTCAGCCTGCTGCTCGGCGACGGCAGCCGCATCGTCCTGCCCTCCAGTTCGGAAGTCACCCTGCACCTCGACGAGGACACCGGCATTCCGCAGATCGCCCTGCGCGCGGGGCAGGTCGAGTCCTATGTCCTGAAGAGAAAGAGCGATCACGACCGCTTCCAGGTGCTGACCCCGGTCGGCGTACTGGGCGTGCGCGGTACCCACTTCCGCGCCCGCACCGAAGACGGCCAGGCGCTGACCGAAGTGCTCGACGGGCGCGTCGCGGTGAACCGCGAGCTGACCAGCGACGACCTGCCGCTCAACGGCAGGCGCCCGGCCCGCAAGGCGGCGCAGGCCGAGCCGGACGAGGACGTGCTGGTCGACGCCCGCCGCGGCCTGAAGGTCAAGCCGCAGGGCAAGCTGACGCCGGTGGACCTGCTACCCGCCCCGCAATTGCGCGGCCAGGGCGGCGAGCACGGCGAGTCTCCGGTTTGGAAGCTCTATCTTGCCCCGCTGCACGGCGCCAAGCGCTACCGTGCCCAGGTAGCCAGCGATCCGGACTTCCTGCGCATCCAGCAGGAGCGTTTCTCGAGCACCCCGGAAGTCAGTTTCAGCGGACTCAAGGCGGCCTTCTACCACGTCCGCCTCTCGGCCTTCGACAACGACGGACTGGAGGGCGAGACCAGCGTATACGACATTCTCTACTACCCGCGAGGCGGCAGTGCCCGATAGGGCACCGGGGCCTCGCCGATGAAGGCGCTCGACCGCCAGGACGAGCCCAGCCAGGCGCAGCGGCTGTTCCGCGGCCTGGTGCGCGAATGGCTGCTGGTCAGCCTGCTGCTCCTTCCGCTCACCGCCCTGCTTTCGCTGAGCAGCGGCCTGCCGCTGAACAACCTGCTCTACGACCGCCTGCGCAACCTCGCCCCGCTGGCCGTCGATCCGCGCATCCTCGTCGTCGCCATCGACGACCGTAGCCTGGAAAGCCTCGGTCGCTGGCCCTGGCCGCGCAGCGTCCACGCCGAGCTGCTGGATCGCCTGGCCGCCGCCGGCGCACGCAGCGTACTGCTCGACGTGATCTTCAGCGAACCCTCCTCCAATCCGGACAGCGACCGCCAGTTGGCAAGATCGCTGTGCCGGGCCGGCAACGTCCTCCTGCCACTGCTGCGCGAAAGCGTGCCGCGCTACGGCGAACCGCCACGGGAGATACCGCCGACCGCGCCGCTGGCCGGCTGCGCCGCCGGCATCGGGCATATCAACGTCGAAGCGGACAGCGACGGCACGGTGCGCAGCGTCTACCTGCGCGAAGGACCGCTCGGCCAGCCGCGCCCGCTGCTCGCCTGGCAAGCATTCGCCGATGCCGGCGCCATGCCCATGCCCGGCCTCGACGACATGCGCAACCTGCCCGGCTGGCAGCGTGACCACGCCATCCGCATTCCCTTCATCGGTGCCGACGCGGGCTTCCCCAGCGTGCCCTACGTCAGCGTGTTGCGCGGCGAGGTGCCAGACAGCCTGCTGCGCGACCGCCTGGTCCTGGTCGGCGCCACCGCGCCGGGCCTCGGCGACCGCTATGTCACCCCGCTGTCGGCCAGCCTCGGCACCACGCCGGGGGTGGAGATCCAGGCCAACATTCTCAACGGCCTGTTGCAGCAGCGCACCGCCGTCGACCTGCAACCCTGGCTCGCCGCCCTGCTCTCCGCCGCCAGCGTAGCGCTGCTGCTCGGCCTGATGCTGTTCCGCTCGCGCCACGCCTTGCTCCTCACCCTGGCCTGCGCGGCCCTGGCCCTGGGTCTTTCCTGGGCGCTGCTGCTCAACGGCTGGTGGTGGTCGCCGCTGGCCAGCCTGGTCGGCCTGCTGCTGGCCTACCTGATCTGGAGCTGGCGCCGGCTGAACGCGGTGCTCGCCTACTTCGGCTGGGAACTGGCGCGCCTCGACCGCGAGCCCAAGGTGCTGCCCGAGCGGGCCAGCCCCCCGCGCGCCGGCAACGATCCATTGCAGAACCGCATCGCCGCCCTGGAGCAGGCGGTCAGCCGCACCCGCGACAGCCGGCGGTTCATGGCCGACGGCCTGGAAGGCCTGCCGGTGGCGACCCTGATCTGCGACCCGCAGGGGCAGATCCTGCTGGCCAACCGCAAGGCACGCGACCTGTTCGGCGGCGAGCTGCGCGGCGCCGAACTGCGCCAGCGCCTGGCCGAACTCGGCCATCCGAGCCTCGCCGGTGGCGCCCGCCCAACGCTGGAAACCCTGGAAGCCATCGAGTTCCGCGACCACCGGGAACGCGACCTGCGCCTCGACCTGGCGCGCCTGCTGCCGGTCGAAAGCGAAACCGCCATCGGCTGGCTGGTGAGCCTGATCGACCTGAGCGCCGAACGCGATGCCGAGCGCCAGCGCGCCACCCTCCTGCGCTTCCTCTCCCATGACCTGCGCGCGCCGCACTCGGCGATCCTCGCCCTGCTCGACGTCCGCCCCGCCGAGGACGAAGCCGGCCAGCAGGTCTACCGACAGATAGAGCAGCAGGTCCGTCGCGCCCTGGGCCTGACCGACGCCTTCGTGCAACTGGCCAAGGCCGAATCCGACGCCTACCGCTTCGAAGCGTGCATGTTCACCATGTTGGCGATGGACGCCGCCGACCAGCTCTGGCCCCTCGCGCAACAGAAAGACATCGACCTGCGGCGCGACTGGGACGACGAGCAGGAACCGATGGTCTGGGCCGACCCCGGCCTGCTCACGCGCGCGCTGTTCAACCTGCTGGAGAATGCGGTCAAGTACAGCCCGGCGGGGACCGTCGTCAGCCTGAGCATCCGCCTCGAAGGCGACTGGCTGAGCTGCCGGATCGTCGACCAGGGCAAAGGTATCGCGGCCGCCGAACTACCGCGCCTGTTCAGCCAGTACCAGCGCTTCGCTTCCGCCGAGGGCAGCGCCGGCCTGGGCCTGGGGCTGGCCATGGTCAAGACGGTGATCGACCGGCACGGCGGCAGGATCGGTTGCCAGAGCCAGGTTGGCCAGGGCACCACTTTCGAGATTCGCCTTCCGCTGCTGAAAGGCGAGGAATAACCGCTACTGGCGGAAGTCGGGTCTTCCTCCAACTTGCATTGGTCTCGAAGTTCGGAAGATCCAGGCGGCCGGGCTATTCCGCTTCCCGTCTATCGAAACGGCAACTGCCTTCCCTCGTGAAACTCCGCAGGGGGAATCGACGCGTCCCCAACATAGGCACCAGCGAGCGCGACATGGCCGCGTTCCCACAGCGGAACCAAGGCGCTGCGCCAGCTACAGGGCTGCCCTGGAAGTCTCGATAACTTCCATCTTTTAACGAGAGTTCGTAGGAAGTTTCCCAACAATATAAGTAACTAATCTTAAAAAGAGCCCACTGGAAAAACCAGCCAATAACTCCCGGTAATCTACCGCGCTCATGCGATCCCCTACGCATATCAGCAAACGGCTCAACTTCCAGTGAAACCATGATCGACATAGACAGACTGAGCAAACGCTTTTCCGGCCGGACGGTGGTAAACGACTTGAGCTTCCGCATCGACCGGGGAGAGATCGTCGGTCTCCTCGGCCCCAACGGAGCGGGCAAGTCGACCACCCTGAAGATGCTTTCCGGCTTCCTCGCGCCGAGCGCCGGCAGCGTACGCATCTTCGGCTTCGACATGCAGGACAAGGCGCGCCAGGCACAGAAGCTGATCGGCTACCTGCCGGAGAACGCTCCCAGCTACGGAGAAATGACGGTCGAGGGCTTTCTCGCCTTCGTCGCGTCCATCCGCGACTACAGCGGACGGGAAAAACGTCGGCGCATCGACAGCGCCATGGACTGCATGGAGCTGCGGGATGAGCGCAGGAGCATCATCGAAACCCTGTCCAAGGGCTTCAAGCGCCGCGTCGCGCTGGCCCAGGCGATCCTCCACGATCCCGAGCTGCTCCTGCTCGACGAGCCCACCGACGGCCTCGACCCGAATCAGAAGCACCAGGTCCGGCAACTGGTGAAAAACCTCTCGGAAAGCAAGATCGTGGTGATTTCCACGCACATCCTCGAGGAAGTCTCGTTCATGTGCAGCCGCGCCCTGGTGATCAACGGCGGCCGCCTGCTGGCCGACAACACCCCAGGCGAACTCAGGACCCGCAGCCGCTACCACCATGCCGTCAGCCTCAGCATCGAAGCACCGGTAGACCCGCTGGCCATCGCCATGCTCCCCGGCGTCGCCGGTATCGAAGGACGCCCCGACCGGGCCGGCACCCTGACCATTCTGGCCCGCCCCGGCGCGCAGATCCTTCCCGCGCTCAACCGCCTGATCCACGGCAGCGGCTGGCGGGTATCCGGGGTGCGTACCGAACACGGCCAACTGGAAGAAGTGTTCCGCCAACTGACCCGAGAACCCCCCGCATGACCGCCATCGGCACCATTTTCAGACGCGAGCTGGGCAGCTACTTCGCCACGCCGCTCGCCTATGTGTTCACCCTGGTATTCCTCGTCCTCTCCGGCGTGGCCACCTTCTACCTGGGCGATTTCTTCGAGCGCGGCCAGGCCGACCTGGCGCCGTTCTTTTCCAGCCTGCCCTGGCTCTACCTCCTGCTGATCCCCGCGCTGGCCATGCGCCTGTGGGCCGAGGAGCGCAAGTCCGGCTCCATCGAGATGCTGATGACCCTGCCCGTCTCCCGCGCCACCCTGGTCACCGGCAAGTTCCTCGCGGCCTGGTTCTGCGCCGGGCTGGCGTTGCTGCTGACCTTCCCGATGCCGCTGACGGTGAACTACCTCGGCTCGCCCGACAACGGCGCGATCATCGCCGGCTACCTGGCCGGCTGGCTGCTGTCCGGCGGCTACCTGGCCATCGGATCCTGCATGTCGGCGCTGGCGAAGAACCAGATCATCGCCTTTGCCCTGACCGTTCTCGTCTGCCTGCTATTCGTCGGCGCCGGCACTCCCCACGTACAACAGGCGCTCTCCGGCTGGCTTCCGCAATGGTTGCTGGACGGCATTGCCTCGCTGAGCGTGCTGGTCCGTTTCGAGGCGCTCGGCCGGGGCGTGCTCGACGTCCGCGACCTGGCCTACTTCTGCAGCCTGATCGTCGCCTGGCTGGTCGCCACCACCATCGTCATCGACCTGAAAAAGGCAGCGTAGGAAACATCCATGAAACGAACCCTGTACTCGGGCGTCGGCCTGCTGCTGGTCGGCCTGCTGTTCCTCGCTTTCAACCTGCTGTCCAGCCTGCTGCTGCGCGACCAGCAGTTCGACCTCACCCAGCAGAAGCTCTACACCTTCAGCGCCGGCACCCAGGAAGTCCTCGACAGTCTCGACGAACCGCTCAACCTCTACCTGTTCTTTTCGAAAAGCCGCGCCAGTGACCTGCCCGCCCTGCGCAACTACGCCCGCCGCGTCGAGGAAGTGCTGGACCTCTATGCACGGCGGAGCCATGGCAATGTCCGATTGTTCGTGATCGATCCCCTGCCATTCTCCGACGACGAGGACCGTGCCGCGCGCTTCGGCCTGCAGGCGCCGCCCATCGGCCCGAATGGCGAAGCCATCTACTTTGGCCTGGCGGCCACCAACCCGACCGACGGCCTCCAGGTGATCCCGTTCTTCTCGCCGGAAGAAGAGCCGCTTCTGGAATACGATCTCAGCCGCCTGGTCCAGGCACTCGCACAGCGGGAACGCACGGTAGTCGGCCTGATGAGCTCGCTGCCGATGACCGGGCAGGCGCCCACCGACGGGCAGCCGGGCAGCAGGCCCTGGGCGATGATGGACAAGCTCTACCAACAGTTCGACATCCGCACCCTGGGGCTCGCTTCGACGGAAATCCCCGCCGAAGTCTCGGTGTTGATGCTGGTGCACCCCAGGCAATTGTCCGAACAGACCCAATACGCCATCGACCAGTTCGTCCTGCGCGGCGGCAAGCTGCTGGCCTTCGTCGACCCTCTGAGTCTCGCCGATGCAGACGGCGGGAAAAGCTCCGACCTGGCCCCGTTGCTGCGCTCCTGGGGCGTCCAGTTGCGGCCGGATACCCTGCTGGCGGATGCCTCGTTCGCCATGATCAAGCCCAACGCCGAACGTCGCCCGGAGCGCAATCCGACCTGGCTACACCTCCCCGGCGACACGTTCCCCCACGACAACGTGCTGACCACCGGCCTGGAAAGCCTCAACCTCGCCAGCGTCGGCCTGCTCGAACCTCTCGGCGGAGCCTCGACGCGCTTCATTCCGTTGCTGCACAGCTCGGCGCACAGCATGCCGCTGTCGCTGGAACGCTTCCGCCAATCCTCGACGGAGCAGCTCAACGCCACCCTGGTCCCGACCGGGGAACGCTACGTGCTGGCCGCCAAGGTCGAGGGGCCGGCGACGAGTGCCTTCCCTGCGGACCGCGGGAAGCAAGGCGAAGGCCTGAGCGACAGCGCGAACATCCATGTGCTGTTGGTCGCCGATACGGACCTGCTGAGCAATCCGCTCTGGCTCCAGGAACAGCCCGGCCACAACGAGCCGCAGGTATGGGCGGACAACGACCTGTTCGTCGGCAATGCCCTCGACTACCTCTCCGGTTCGGACGCGCTGATCGACCTACGCTCGCGAGGCCATACGAAGCGCCCGTTCACCCGCGTGGAAGCGCTCCGCCGCGAGGCCGGGCTGCGCGCCCAGGAACAGCTCAACGCGCTGCAGCAAAGCCTCAACGACACCGACAGGAACCTGCGCACCTTGCAGCAATCGATGGACGCCGGCGACCAGGAGGTGACTCCGGAAATGGAAGCGACGCTGCGCCGCTTCATCGATGACAAATTGCGCATCCGCCAGCAACTGCGTCAATTGCAGTTCCAGCTGAATGCCGATGTCGAGCGCCTGGGGGAACAGGTGAAACTGGCCAATACGGTCCTGCTGCCGGCACTGCTCACCCTGTTCCTCCTGCTACATTGGAGCTGGCGCAGCATGCGCCGGAGGAGGGGCTGACATGCGCCTGCGTAACGTAGCGGGACTCGCTCTCGCCCTGGCGCTGTTCGCCGGAATCTTGGGCTGGCTCCACGAACGGCAGCAACCGCCCGCGCAACCGCCTGCGAGCCGCGCCTGGCTGCCAGGGCTGAAACCGCACCAGGTGACCGCGCTGTGCATCGCCACCCCCGGCCAACCGACGATCCGCGCCAGGCGCGATGGCAAGGACTGGATGCTCGCCAGCAAGGACGGCTATCCCGCCTCGGGGGAAACCATCCGGCAGCTGTTGCGCAGCCTGGCCGACGCGCGCCTGCTGGAGGAAAAGAGCGCCTCGCCGGAAAACCGCGAACGCATGGGACTCTCCGACCAGGGCAAGGGCCAGGCCAGCCGGATCACCCTGGAGCGCGGCGACGCGCCGCCGCTGGTCCTGTTGCTGGGCAAGCGCACCTCGCAGGGCGGGCAGTTGGTCAGGCAGGCCGACGATGAGGGGGCCTGGCTGATCGACCGAACGGTCGGCCTGCCGGTCAACGACCTGGCCCTGCTCGACCCTCGGTTGACCGACCTGCCATTCGAACAGTTGCGCGAACTGACCCTGTCCTATGGCAACGGCGTACGGCTGAACATTTCCCGAGCCAGTGAAAAGGACGATGGCATCCGCCTGCGACAGTTCCCATCCAGGCCACAGTTGATGGGCGAGGCGGAAGCCGAGCAGGCCGCACGCCTGTTCGCTGCGCTCAGGCTGCTGGAGGTCGCGCCGGCCAAGGCCTCGCGGCAAAAACCGCTGCTGACCTTCACGCTCAAGAGTTTCGCCGGCGGCACGCTGCAGGGCCAGCTTCTGGAACTGGAGCGCCAGTACTGGTTGCAACTGACCGACAGCAAGGGCTTCGCCGACGGGCAGGTCTCAGCCGTCAAGGGTTGGCGCTACCGCGTGGAGGGTCTGAGTCCGGATACCGCTCCCGCGCCCCAGCCACCCAAGGCATCGCCGGTGAAGCAAAGCAAGCCGGCCAAGCCCTCGTCGCCCAAGTGCTGAGCGCTCTCGTCAGGCGCCGCTCGCAGCCGGCGAAATAGAGCCCCGCGGGATGCTGGGCAGGACTGGCCGAGTTTGCTAGAGTAGCGCTTCCTTCACGAGCCCTCGGCTCGTCGATGCAGAATTCCTAAGGCAGGCGCGGCTTATCAGAAGTAAGCCAACCCCACCCCAGAAAAGCCGGCCACAAGCCGGCTTTTTTAATGCCTCCGCACAACCCCAGCCAATCACCGTTCTCTAGGCCTCCAGAAGCTTGCGGAACAGCCCGGCAAGTGTCGCCTGGCGCTCGAAGCCGATACCAGGCGATTGTGGCAATCCCGCCAATCCCGAGGAAAACGGCAGGGCACCGGCGAAATCGTCGAATGGCCGGAAAGCCGACGGCGTAGCCTCGGCCCAACCCAGGCGCAGGGCCGCCACCAAGTGCAGGCTGAACAGGTAGCCGGCGTGCGGGCGGAAGGCCGCGCGCGGCCAACCCCGGGCGCACAGGTGGTCGAGTATCGCCAGGTAGCCCGGCAGGCCATAGCAATGCACGGGGTCGAACACCAGCACGTCGCGCTCCCGCCGCACGCCGCCATAGAGATCCAGCAAGCGAGCCTCGGCCAGGGAGAACAAGGCCTCGCCGGCACCGATGGGCCCCGGATAGATATCCGCCACTTCGGCCTGGGTAGGGAAATCGTGGGGGTCGCAGATGTCCTCGAACCACCACAACCCCAGCGGCGCCAGGGCTTTCGCTGCGTCGACCGCGCCCTCCGCGTCGTAGCGGTTCATCGCGTCGACCGCCAGCCGCGAAGCGTCGCCGAGAACCCGCAGCGCCCTGTCGATACGGCGCCGGTCCTGGTCCAGCCCGGCCGCGCCGATCTTGATCTTGGCGTGGGTGTAGCCGAGATCGACGAAGCGCCGCAGTTCCTCTTCCAGGCGTCCCAGGTCGTCGTGCGGATAGGGGTAGCCGCCGCCGGCGTAGACCGGTACGCGCTGCGGATAGTCTTCCGCCAGCCCCAGGCGTCGCGCCAGGAAGCGATGCAGCGGCAGGCCGGCGGCCTTGGCCGCGGCATCCCACAGCGCCATGTCCAGGGCGCCCACCGCGACGCAGCGTTCGCCGTGGCCGCCGGGCTTCTCGTCGCGCATCATCAGGTCCCAGGCTCGCAACGGATCGATGCCACTGCCGTCGTCGCTCGCCAGGCTGTCCGCCGGAGCCCCCAGCAGGCGCGGGGCGAAACGCTCGCGGATCAGCCCGCCCTGGGCGTAGCGCCCTACCGAGGCGTGGCCGTAGCCGACCACACGCCGACCGTCGCGCACGATATCGGTGAGCACCGCCACCAGGCTGGTGCTCAAACCACCGGTGGCAGCCGCCACGCCGGCGTAACGGGAAAGGGGAATACTGCGTTCCCGGACCTCCTGGATGCGCATCGCCTGTCGGCTCCTCCTCGCTGGACCTCTCTCCACCTTAGCCAAGGCCGCCGCCATGGTCGTCCCGATCGGTCGTAGCGACCTTCCGCCGATTTGCCCGGCCCCCGCCCCTCTGCTAGTGTCGCGGGGTTTTGTACACCTCGCCGAGACTCCCCCGATGGCCCGCAAGAAAACCCTCGATTTCGAACAGTCCCTCACCGAGCTGCAAACCCTGGTGGAACGCCTGGAAAGCGGCGAGCTGTCGCTGGAAGAGTCGCTGGGCGCCTTCGAGCAGGGCATCCGCCTGACCCGCGAATGCCAGACGTCGCTGAGCCAGGCCGAACAGAAGGTACAGATCCTCCTCGAACGCGACGGCGAGCTCAGCGAAGCGCCGTTCGATGCGGAAGGCGACGAGGCATGATCGCGGCCTACCAGGCGCGCTGCCAGGCGCGCGTCGATGCCGCCCTGGACGCCCTGTTCGTCGCTCCCCGCGAAGAACTGCAACGCCTCTACGAGGCCATGCGCTACAGCGTGATGAACGGTGGCAAGCGGGTTCGCCCGCTGCTCGCCTACGCCGCCTGCGAGGCCCTCGGCGGAGCGCCGCAGCGCGCCGACGCCGCGGCCTGCGCGGTGGAGCTGATCCATGCCTACTCGCTGGTCCACGACGACCTGCCGGCGATGGACGACGACGACCTGCGCCGTGGCCAGCCGACCACCCACCGGGCCTTCGACGAAGCCACCGCGATCCTCGCCGCCGACGGCTTGCAGGCGCTGGCCTTCGAAGTGCTCGCCGACACCCGGCGCAATCCGCAGGAACATGCCGTCTGTCTGGAAATGCTCACCCGCCTGGCGCGCGCCGCAGGCTCCGCCGGCATGGTCGGCGGCCAGGCGATCGACCTCGGCTCGGTCGGCGTGGCCCTCGACCAGGCGGCCCTGGAAGTCATGCACCGGCACAAGACCGGCGCGCTGATCGAAGCCAGCGTGCGCCTCGGCGCCCTCGCCAGCGGTCGCGCCGAGCCCGCCTCGCTGGCCGCCCTGGAGCGCTACGCCGAAGCGATCGGCCTGGCCTTCCAGGTGCAGGACGACATCCTCGACGTGGAAAGCGACACCGCCACCCTCGGCAAGACCCAGGGCAAGGACCAGGCGCACAACAAGCCGACCTATCCCGCCCTGCTCGGCCTGGAGGCCGCCAAAGGCTATGCCCTGGAGCTGCGCGACCTGGCCCTGGCCGCCCTCGACGGTTTTCCGCCGAGCGCCGACCCGCTGCGCCAACTGGCCCGCTACATCGTCGAGCGACGCAACTGACCGACGGGTCGTCGGAAGTCCCCGGCAAAGGTAGGGGCTCCCTTGCTTGGGCGCGGCCGGTGCATCAGGTAAACTGCTGGCCTCTCCGGATTGCATAACGACAGCCTGATGCCCAAGACGCTCCATGAGATTCCCCGCGAGCGCCCCGCCACGCCCCTGCTCGACCGCGCCTCTTCGCCGGCCGAACTGCGCCGGCTGGGCGAGGCGGACCTGGAAACCCTGGCCGACGAGCTGCGCCAGTACCTGCTGTATACCGTCGGCCAGACCGGCGGTCATTTCGGCGCCGGCCTCGGCGTGGTCGAGCTGACCATTGCCCTGCACTACGTCTTCGACACTCCGGACGACCGCCTGGTCTGGGACGTCGGCCACCAGGCCTATCCGCACAAGATCCTCACCGAGCGCCGCGAGCTGATGGGCACCCTGCGCCAGAAGAACGGCCTGGCGGCCTTCCCGCGCCGCGCAGAGAGCGAGTACGACACCTTCGGCGTCGGCCACTCCAGCACCTCCATCAGCGCCGCCCTGGGCATGGCCATCGCCGCCCGCCTGCAAGGCAAGGAGCGTAAGTCGGTGGCCGTGATCGGCGACGGTGCGCTGACCGCCGGCATGGCCTTCGAGGCACTCAACCACGCCTCGGAAGTCGACGCCGACATGCTGGTGATCCTCAACGACAACGACATGTCGATCTCGCACAACGTCGGCGGGCTCTCCAACTACCTGGCGAAGATCCTCTCCAGCCGCACCTATAGCAGCATGCGCGAGGGCAGCAAGAAGGTGCTCTCGCGCCTGCCCGGGGCCTGGGAGATCGCCCGGCGCACCGAGGAATACGCCAAGGGCATGCTGGTCCCCGGCACCCTGTTCGAGGAGCTCGGCTGGAATTACATCGGCCCGATCGACGGCCACGACCTGCCGACCCTGGTGGCTACCCTGCGCAACATGCGCGACATGAAGGGCCCGCAGTTCCTCCATGTGGTGACCAAGAAAGGCAAGGGCTTCGCCCCGGCCGAACTGGATCCGATCGGCTACCACGCGATCACCAAGCTGGAAGCTCCCGGCAGTGCGCCGAAGAAGACCGGCGGACCCAAGTATTCCAGCGTCTTCGGCCAGTGGCTGTGCGACATGGCCGCCCAGGACGCGCGCCTGCTCGGCATCACCCCGGCGATGAAGGAAGGTTCCGACCTGGTGGCCTTCAGCGAACGTTATCCGGAACGCTACTTCGACGTCGCCATCGCCGAACAGCATGCCGTGACCCTGGCCGCCGGCATGGCCTGCGAGGGCATGAAGCCGGTGGTAGCGATCTACTCGACCTTCCTCCAGCGCGCCTACGACCAGTTGATCCATGACGTCGCCGTGCAGCACCTCGACGTGCTGTTCGCCATCGACCGCGCCGGCCTGGTCGGCGAGGACGGCCCGACCCACGCCGGTAGCTTCGACATCTCCTACCTGCGCTGCATCCCCGGCATGCTGGTGATGACCCCCAGCGACGAGGACGAGCTGCGCAAGCTGCTCACCACCGGCTACCTGTTCGATGGCCCGGCCGCGGTGCGCTATCCGCGCGGCAGCGGCCCCAACCATCCGATCGATCCGGACCTGCAACCGGTGGAGATCGGCAAGGGCGTGGTCCGTCGGCGCGGCGGCAGGGTCGCACTGCTGGTCTTCGGCGTGCAGTTGGCGGAGGCGATGAAGGTCGCCGAAAGCCTCGACGCCACGGTCGTCGACATGCGTTTCGTCAAACCCCTCGACGAAGCCCTGGTACGCGAATTGGCGGGCAGCCACGAACTGCTGGTGACCATCGAGGAAAACGCCGTGATGGGCGGCGCCGGCTCGGCGGTCGGCGAGTTCCTCGCCAGCGAGGGCCTCGAAGTCCCGCTGCTGCAACTGGGCCTGCCCGACTACTACGTCGAACACGCCAAGCCCAGCGAGATGCTCGCCGAATGCGGCCTGGATGCCGCGGGCATCGAAAAGGCAGTACGCCAGCGTCTCGACCGGCAGTAGCGCCAAACCCAGCGACAACGGCGGATAACCGCGTTGCGGTTATTCGCCCTACCCCCCAATTGCCGTAGGGCGAATAACGCCACCGGCGTTATCCGCCGATACACCACCATACCGACATGCCCCGCCGACTGGCAGCGATAACCGCGTTGCGGTTATTCGCCCTACCCCCCAATTGCCGTAGGGCGAATAACGCCACCGGCGTTATCCGCCGATACACCACCATACCGACATGCCCCGCCGACTGGCAGCGATAACCGCGTTGCGGTTATTCGCCCTACCCCCCAATTGCCCGTAGGGCGAACAACGCCGCCGGCGTTATCCGCCGATACAGCGCGCGATACCGACAAGCATTCAGCGCGCCCCGGCGAGCGAGCGGCAGAGTTTCTCGGTCGCCGCCAGCATGGCGAAGCTCGGCCGCTCGAGGTTCTTGTCTTCGATCCGGTACAGCTGTCCGCGCCGCGTCGCCGCCAGCGCCGGCCATTGCCGCCAGAGTTCGAGCTGGGCGTGACTGCCGGCGACGATGACCGCCGGATCGCGCGCCAGAACCGCCTCGACGCTGACCTGCGGCGCCGGCTGCGGCAGGTCGCCGAATAGGTTCTCGGCGCCGCAGACGCGCAGCGCATCGCTGATCACCTGGCGTCCGCCAATGGTGTACAGCGGCCGGTCCCAGACCTGGTAGAACACTTTCAGCGGCTTGTCCCGCCGGTAGCGCTCGGCCAGGCGCCGCATGCCTTCGCGGAACCTGGCCGACAACCGCTGGCCGGCCTCGGCCTCGCCCAATGCCTCGCCCAGCGCAGCCAGTTGCAGAGCCAGTTCGTCGAGGCTGTGCGGTTCGGCGATGAAGAGGGCGATGCCGAAGTCCCGCAGGCGCTGCAACTGCGCCTCGGGCACGCTGCCGGGCCAGACCAGGATCAAGTCGGGCTGCAGTTCCAGCAGGCGTTCGAGATTGACCTGGCCGTAGCGGCCGACGGAAGGCAGGTCGCCAATCGCCGCCGGACGCTCGCCGCCATCCAGCACGCCGACCAGGCGGCGCGCTGCGCCGAGTTCGAGGACGCTGTCGGTCAGCGAAGGCGCCAGGCTGACCACCCGCTGCGCCGCCCCGGCGGAAAGGCTGAGGAGCAGGCAGGCGAGCAGCCAGAACGAGCGCATCAACCGAGTTGACGCGGAATACGGTAGAGCCAGAACAGCACCAGGCTGGTGACCCCGAGCAGGATCAGCGCAACGCCGTTGAGCCCGGCGAACACACCCGGCACGCCGATCCAGGCCGGCAGGCTGGCGCCGAACAGGGCCTTGCGGCGCACCTGCGCCAGACGGGTCCAGGCGGCGGCTTCCTCCGCCGTATCCAGCGCTTTCTGGGTGGCGATGAGACCACGCTTGTAGGCACCGAACAGCGGCAGGTTGACGAACATCGACAGCAGCGCGGCGATGAACAGCGGCATCGCCAGGCCATGGGGAAGGGGTTGCAGTTCGCCGAGGAAGAACTCGACCAGGATCAGCGGCAACAGCGCCAACGCCAGTTGCAACCACCAGGCACGTCCCAGCGCGCCGCGGGCTTGCTGGCGACTCACGTGGTTTCCGCCTCGCCCTGGTGCAGGCTGCCGAGCATGTGCCCGAGCTTGCCGGCCTTGGTCGCCAGGTAGCGCCTGTTGTGCTTGTTCAGGCCCTTTTGCAGCGGCACGCGCTCCGCCACGGTGATGGCGTAGCTTTCCAGCGCCTTGACCTTGCGCGGATTGTTGGTCATCAGGCGCAGGGAGGAGACGCCCAGGTGCGCGAGCATCGGCTGGCACATGGCGTAGTCGCGCTGGTCGGCGCCAAAACCCAGTTGCAGGTTCGCCTCGACGGTGTCGGCACCGCCATCCTGCAATTCATAGGCACGGATCTTGTTCAGCAGGCCGATGCCGCGACCTTCCTGGCGCAGGTAGAGGAGCACGCCGCGGCCCTCCTCGGCGATGGCGGCAAGCGCGCCTTCCAGCTGGAAACCGCAATCGCAGCGCAGGCTGAACAGCGCGTCGCCGGTCAGGCATTCGGAATGCAGGCGACCAAGCACCGGCGCGCCATCGGCGATGTCGCCCATGCTCAGGGCTACATGTTCCTTGCCGCTCTCCTCGTCGAGGAAACCATGCATGGTGAATTCGCCGAAGGGAGTCGGCAGTTTGGAGGCGGCGACGAACACGACGGACACCGGGGAACTCCTAGGGAAACGGAAGTCCGCCATTGTACCAGCAGCGTCCGGCGCCCGGTCAGCTCGAAATGCCGCAAATACCTATCGAGATGGACGATGAATAGAACCCCGGGTTATGAGCGAGCGACATTCAATGCTTGGCCTCGATAAGCAGCATTCCCTGTTCCTCGCGCCAACGCACCCGGTTGAGGAAACTCATGCCGAGCAGGGCTTCGGTCGGATAGCCACCCTCGATCACCGCCGCCTCGACACCCAGCAACTCGATACCGCCGATCTTCACCCGGTCCAGGGTCACTCGCCAGCCGCGCGAGGTTCCGCTGGCAGTGGAGGCGACCATCGGCTTGCCGTCCACCCGGTAATCGATACCCAGGCGGCGCGCCTCGTTCTCGTTCATGGCGATGCTGGTGGCGCCGGTATCCACCAGGAACTGCATGTTCTGCCCGTTCACCGAGCCAGCCACCCAATAGTGCCCGCCCGTACCGCGGGCGATGCTGAAGCTTTGCCGCTGCGGCGCCGAATAGCCCGCCTCGTTGTATTCGCGGCTCAGTTCGTAGGTGCGCTCGACGCCGTCGATCCGCAGCACCGCCTTGCGGCTGTCGGCGCTGACCACCTGGACGCCCTGCGGGCCGGTCTGGCCGACCCTGACCAGCTTGCGCTGGCCATCGACGTTGAGTACCGCCGCGCCGGGGAACAGGCCGACCACGAACACCTGGGGCGCGGCCAGCGAGGACAACGCGAGAACGCTGGAAAACAGGGCGACGCACAGCCGCAGCATGATCACTCCTTGGGTGGCAGGATTGCCTTCAACGGCGCATAGGGCCAGTTCCAGCGGGCGAAGATCCGCTCCAGCTCGCCGCTGGCATGCAACTGCCGCATGCGCCGGTCGAACAGCGCCAGCAGCTCACGGCCCCTGGGGGAATCGGAGAAGCCAAGATACAGCGGCAACCGAGTGACGTCGGTGATGCGGTACTCAGCCGCCAGCGCTCCGGCCCCTGCGAGCATTTCCTCGAGTTCCGGACGCGAATCGATGAAATAGTCGACCCGGTGGTTGAGCAGCATCGGCAGCGCCGAGGTGCGGCGCTGCAACTCGCTGTGCGGGGTCAGGGTAGGGAAATAGCGGGCGAAGGCGTAGCCACGCATCCATGACAGGCGGAACCGGCTCAGGCCCTCCAGTGGCGGCGGCGGATTGTCTTTCAGGGAAAGCACGGCGATCGGATCGACGTCATAGGGCCAGCGAGGATAAAGCGCTTCGTCGATTTCCCCGCGGTAGGCGCCGACCCAGGCGTCGGCCTCGCCGCGCAGGACCAGGCCGACCGCCCGGGTATAGGGCTCGTTGGCGATCCGCAGGCGTACCCCGGCCGGCTCGTAGACGGCCCGCAACAGGTCCCAGGCCACCCCGCGACCGTCCTCCTGGGTGTAGCGCGTCCAGGTTTCGCTGACCACGCGGATCTCGCCCACGGAGGGGGCGGCGGAAGCGACGCCGGGCAGCAGCCACAGGCAGCAGAACAGGACGAGCAGACGCATGGGAGGCCTCAGACCAGCCAGTGTACCCATCCCCAGACTAGACCCTGCATGACCAGCCAGGCGAATACCCCGGCCAGGACGTCGTCGAGCATGATCCCGACGCCGCCGTGCACGTTGCGGTCCACCCAACTGATCGGCCAGGGCTTGAGAATATCCACGATGCGGAACACGACGAAGCCGATCAGCAGCCACCACCAGCCCTCCGGCACCAGCCAGAGGGTTATCCACATGCCGACCATCTCGTCCCAGACGATGCCTTCGTGGTCGTGCACGCGCAGGTCGTCGGCGACCTTGCCGCACAGCCAGGAGCCGAACAGCATGGTCACTCCCAGCATCAGCCAGTAGCCCCAGTCCGGCAGCATCTGCCACAGCGGGATGAACGGGATGGCCACCAGCGACCCCCAGGTGCCCGGCGCCTTGGGCAGGGTGCCGGAGCCGAAGCCGAAGGCGAGGAAATGCCAGGGATTGCGCCAGACCGACGGCGGCACCGGCTGCGCCGGCGCCTGATCAGGATGCTCAGTCACGTTGGGTTCCGAAATGTTGGTAACCGGCCGCGGCCGGTATGAGTTCCTTTCCGTCGGCGTCGAGCAGGTGCACCCCCTGTCCCGCCTCGACCCGGCCGATGACGGCCATGGCCGGCCACGCGGCGCGAATCTCGCCAAGGTACTCAGGCGGCAGGGTGAAAACCAGCACGTAGTCGTCGCCGGCGGCCAGTTGCTGGCGCAAGGCTTCCTCGCCGGCGAGCAGGCCGCTCAACGCGGCGCTTGCCTGCAAGCGCTGGCATTCGACCAACAGGGCAACGCCGGAAGCGCGGGCGATATGCCCGCAGTCGGCGAGCAGCCCGTCGGAGATGTCCAGGGCGGCGCTGGCCTTGCCGCGCAGGGCGAGGCCCAGACCGAATTGCGGGGCCGGCGTCCAGTAGCGCGCCAGCAGCGGTTCGGCCACCTCGGCGGGCGCCGATCTTCGCTCCAGCACCAGTTCCAGCGCCGCTCCAGCCTCGCCGAGCGGGCCCCCGACGCAGAGCAGGTCGCCCGGGCGCGCACCGGCGCGGGTCAGCGCCTGGCCGGCCGGCACCCTGCCGAATACGGTCAGGGTCATGCTCAGCGGGCCGCGCGTGGTGTCGCCGCCGACCAGGGCCAGGCCGCACTGCCGGGCCATGGCGTCGAGGCCGCGGGCGAAGCCCTGCAACCACTCGGCGTCGGCCTGCGGCAAGGTCAGGGCCAGGGTGAAGGCCAGGGGCGCGGCGCCCATCGCCGCCAGGTCGCTGGCGGAGACCGCCAGGGCGCGCTGGGCAAGAAGGAAAGGGTCGCAACCGGCGGGAAAATGCACGCCTTCCACCAGGGTATCGGTGGAGACCGCCAGTTGTTCGCCGGCTGGCGGCGCCAGCAGGGCGCAGTCGTCGCCGATGCCGAGGGCCACGTCCGCCGCCGGCGCCGCGCAGGCGGCCGCGGCGAAGAAGCGGCGGATCAGCTCGAACTCACCCATGACGCCGCCGGCGCGGGATCAGCGCTTGCCGCCGCGCAGCTCGGCGGCGCGCAGGCGCGGCGCCAGCTTGTCGAGCACGCCGTTGACGAACTTGTGGCCGTCGGTGGCGCCGAAGGTCTTGGCCAGCTCGATGCCCTCGTTGATCACTACCTTGTAGGGCACGTCGATGCGGTTGCGCAGCTCGTAGGTGGACAGCCGCAGGATGGCCAGCTCGACCGGGTCGATCTCGGCCAGCGGGCGGTCCAGGCAGGGCTCGAAGGTGGAGTCCAGTTCGCTCTTCTGCCGCGGCACGCCGTGCAGGATCTCGTGGAAGTAGGCGCCGTCGACCTCGGAGAAGTCGTTGTCGGTGCGGAACTGCGCCTCGATCTCGTGCAGGGGCTGGCCGGCGATCTGCCAGGAGTACAGGGCCTGGACGGCCAGGCTGCGGGCCTTGCGGCGAGCGGCGGTCTTGCCTTTCGGCGGCTTGGCTGCCGGGTTGCCGCTGTCTTGATTGCTCACTTGGCCTCCAACTGCGCCAGCAGGCTGACCATTTCCAGGGCCGACAGCGCGGCTTCGGCGCCCTTGTTGCCGGCCTTGGTGCCGGAGCGCTCGATGGCCTGCTCGATGGAGTCGACGGTGAGGACGCCGAAGGCGACCGGGATGCCGAACTGCAGGGACACCTGGGCCAGGCCCTTGGTGCACTCGCCAGCCACGTATTCGAAGTGCGGGGTGCCGCCACGGATCACCGCGCCGAGGGCGATGATGGCGTCGAAGCCGCCTTGCTGGGCGACCTTCTGGGTCACCAGCGGGATCTCGAAGGCACCCGGGGCGCGGATGATGGTGATCTCGCTTTCAGCCACGCCGTGGCGGACCAGGGCGTCGACGGCGCCGCTGACCAGGCTTTCCACGACGAAGCTGTTGAAGCGGCCGACCACCAGGGCGTAGCGGCCTTTGGGGGCAATGAAGGTACCTTCGATGGTCTTCAGGGTCATGAGCAGGTCTCATCTGTTAAAGAGCCGGGACGCCGTTGCGCCCCGAGCGAAAAGGGTCGAAAGGTCCGTCCAGCATAGCGCCCACCGCGATCTTGCACGCGGCGGGCGGGACAGGCCTTATTCGGCGGGCAGGTATTCTACAACTTCCAGGTCGAAACCGGATATCGCATTGAAGCGCATCGGCGCACTCAGCAGGCGCATCTTGCGCACGCCGAGGTCGCGCAGGATCTGCGAACCGGCACCGACGGTGCTGTAGGTGGTGGTGGCCTTGGGCGCCGGAGCCGGCGCCGAAGCGATCTCGCGGACATGGGCGAGCAGGTCGTCGCCGCCGATCTGGTGACCGAGCAGCAGCACCACGCCGCTGCCCGCCTCGGCGACCTTGGTCATCGCCGCGCGCAGGCTCCAGCGGCCCGGTTGGTTGACCTGCAGCAGGTCGCGCAGCGGGTCCATGTTATGCACGCGGACCAAGGTCGGCTCTTCCGCGCAGACCTTGCCGAGGGTCAGCGCCAGGTGCACGTCGCCCTCCACCGAGTCGCGGTAGGTGATCAGGTTGAAGTGGCCCAGTTCGCTGTCGAGCGGCTGCTCGGCGATGCGCTCGACGGTGCGCTCGTGGATCAGCCGGTAGTGGATCAGGTCGGCGATGGTGCCGATCTTGATCCCGTGCTCGGCGGCGAACGCCTCCAGTTCGGGCCGGCGAGCCATGCTGCCGTCGTCGTTCATCACCTCGCAGATCACCCCGGACGGCTCGAACCCGGCCATCCGCGCCAGGTCGCAGGCCGCCTCGGTGTGCCCGGCGCGAGCCAGGGTACCGCCCGGCTGGGCCATCAGCGGGAAGATGTGGCCGGGGCTGACGATGTCGGCGGCCACGGCGTTCTTCGCCGCCGCAGCCTGCACGGTGCGGGCGCGGTCCGCGGCGGAGATGCCGGTGGTGACGCCCTCGGCGGCCTCGATGGAGACAGTGAACTTGGTGCCGAAGCCGGAGCCGTTGCGCTGCACCATCAGCGGCAGGCCGAGGCGCTCGCAACGCTCGCGGGTCATCGGCATGCAGACCAGGCCGCGGGCATGCTTGACCATGAAGTTGATGTCTTCGGTGCGGACGCATTCGGCGGCCATGATCAGGTCGCCTTCGTTCTCGCGGTCCTCGTCATCCATCAGGATGACCATCTTGCCTTGGCGGATGTCTTCGATCAGTTCGTCGATCGTGTTGAGTGCCATGGGCACCCCCTTATGCAATTCGTGGGTTACTTGAGAAAACCGTTCTCGGCGAGAAACGCTTCGCTGATGCCGGAGGCGCTGGGCTCGGCGGCCTTGTCGCCAAGCAGCAGGCGCTCCAGGTAACGGGCCAGCAGGTCGACCTCGAGGTTGACCCGGCGTCCGGGCTGGTACTCGGCCATGATGGTTTCGCTGAGCGTATGCGGGACGATGGTCAGCTCGAACTCCGCGCCGTTCACCGCGTTCACCGTGAGGCTGGTGCCGTCGACGGTGATCGAGCCCTTGTGCGCGATGTACCTGGCCAGTTCGCGCGGGGCACGCACGGTGAACTGGATGGCGCGGGCGTTCTCCTCGCGCTTGAGCACCTCGCCGACGCCGTCGACGTGGCCGCTCACCAGGTGTCCGCCGAGGCGGGTGGTCGGCGTCAGGGCCTTTTCCAGGTTCACCCGGCTGCCCACCTTCAGGTGCTGGAAGGCGGTGCGCGCCAGGCTCTCGCGGCTGACGTCGGCCCAGAAGCCATCGCCGGGCAGTTCCACTGCGGTCAGGCAGACGCCGTTGACCGCGATGCTGTCGCCGAGCTTGACGTCGCCCAGGTCGAGCTTGCCGGTGGCGATGTAGACCCGCAGGTCGCCGCCCTTGGGCGTCATTGCGCGGACGCTGCCGATCGACTCGATTATGCCGGTGAACATGCGACCTCCCGTTTTTCCGCCGCACAGGCGCGCAGCATGGCCGGCGCGACGCCGAGCGGCCTGCGTGCCATAGCGCGGGTATTCCAAGATGAAGACATATGACGAACTCCTGTTTCGTGAAAAACAGGGCTTTTTGGATCGAAGGGGATCTTGCGGGCGCACAGGGTACGCCCAGGCAGGCAATCCCGTTCTCTCTTTATCCGGACTATGACCGTCGGCCCCGGAATCGCACCGGGTCTGCTGACCTTGTCGTCCGGCGGTGGCCGGTCCGGCAAGCGCTCGCGGGCTAGGCGCCTTGCGCGCCATTACCGCCGGTGGGGACTTTCACCCCGCCCTGAGAACGTTACGGCCACCGAGATGGCCGTGTGGCGTTTTACCACAGTTGCGCCGCTTGTGCATCGTCCGCCGCGTCGCCGCGCAGCGAAGTTCAGGCGTCCCGCAGATGGGGCCGCGCGGTGACCAGCCAGTCGTCGCCCACCGCGCGGATGTCGTCGATCCGCAACTGCGCCGCATCGGCCATCCGCGCCAGCGGCCAATCGAGCAAAGGACGGGCGCTGGAGCCGAGGAACTTCGGCGCGACGAACAGCCGGTACTCATCCACCAGCCCCAGCCGGGCGAAGGCGCCGGCCAGACGCGGGCCGGCCTCCACCAGCACTTCGTTGGCGCCGCGCGCCGCCAGTTCCAGGAGCAGCTTGTGCAAATCGACGTGGCCCTCGGCGGAGGGCAGCGCCAGCAGTTCGTGGCCGGCGTCCTGGAAGCGTTCGCGCGCCGAGGCGGCGGCGCAGGTCGCCACCAGCGCCGGACCGGCCTGGTAGAACGCCGACTCCAGCGGCACCCGCAGGCGCCCGTCGACCAGCACCCGCAACGGCTGGCGAGCCGCGGCGAGCGCGGTAAGCTCGGCGTTCAGGCCCAGTTCGTCGGGGCGTACGTTGAGCCGCGCATCGTCCGCCAGCAGCGTATCGGCGCCGGACAACACCACGCTGGAGCGAGCGCGCAAGCGCTGCACCGCCGAACGCGCGGAGGGCCCGGTGATCCACTGGCTTTCCCCGCTGGCCATGGCGGTGCGCCCGTCCAGGCTCATCGCCAGCTTGACCCGGACGAACGGCAGGCCATGTTCCATGCGCTTGATGAAACCGATGTTGAGTTCCCGCGCCTCGGCTTCGAGGACGCCGCTCTGCACCGCGATGCCGGCCTGCATCAGACGCAGCAGGCCGCGACCGGCGACCTCGGGGTTGGGATCCTGCATCGCCGCGACCACCCGCGCCACCCCGGCGCCCACCAGCGCATCGGCGCACGGCGGGGTGCGGCCGAAGTGGCTGCAGGGCTCGAGGGTCACGTAGGCGGTGGCGCCGCGTGCATTCTCGCCGGCCTGGCGCAGGGCATGGACCTCGGCGTGCGGCTCGCCGGCGCGGACGTGCCAGCCCTCGCCGACCACCTGGCCGTCCTTGACCAGCACGCAGCCGACGCGCGGATTCGGCTGGGTGGAGTACAGCCCCTGGCGCGCCAGTTCCAGGGCGCGGGCCATGTACAGCGGGTCGGCGGCGTTCATTCCTTGGCCGGCTCGCGGGCGAGGCGTTCGATCTCCTCGCGGAATTCGTTGAGGTCCTGGAAGCGCCGGTAGACCGAGGCGAAACGGATGTAGGCGACTTCGTCGAGCTTCTGCAGCTCGGCCATCACCAGTTCGCCCAGCACCCGCGACTTGATCTCGCGCTCGCCGGTGGCGCGCAACTGGTGCTTGATGTGGCCGATGGCCGCTTCCAGGCGCTCGACGCTGACCGGACGCTTCTCCAGGGCGCGCTGCATGCCGGCGCGCAGCTTGTCCTCGTCGAACGGCTGGCGGCTGCCGTCCTGCTTGATCAGGCGCGGCATGACCAGCTCGGCGGTCTCGAAGGTGGTGAAGCGTTCGCCGCAGGCCAGGCACTCGCGGCGCCGGCGCACCTGATCGCCCTCGGCGACCAGTCGCGAGTCAATCACTTTGGTGTCATGGGCACCGCAGAAGGGACAATGCATGGTGCTGATACAGGCGTAGCTGAAGGAAGCCGCATGGTAGCGCATCCGCGCCCGACCGAGCACCCGCAGAATCGACCGGCGCCGGCACGCTGGGAAAGGCGAGAGGAATCGGACGTTGCGGACTACGCGAAGCGCGACAAGAATCACACTTTGCGCTATACAAGCGCCGCCCGGATTCCACCGCTATGGAGCAGCCCATGACCCTGCGCCCGATCGCCCTGCTGGCCGTCCTTCTCCTCGCCGCTTGTTCCAGCGACAAGCCGAAGCCTGCGCCAACGCCGCAAGCTTCGCGCAGCGTGACCATGGTCGAGCCGGTGCTACCGGCCCACCTGCGCGAGCTGAGCGGAACGCTGAGCAGCATCCAGGGCAGCCTGCCACGCGGCAGCGAGGTGCAGATGGCACTGCTGGTGATCGACGAGCGCGACCGTCCACAGCGGCTGCTGGCCAGCGAGACGGTGCTGGCCACCGGCGAACTCATGCCCTTCCGCCTGCCGTTCAACCCCGAATCCTTCCCGCCGGCCGGTGGCGCGCTGCGCGTCGAACTGCACGCGCGGGTGATCCAGTCCGGCCAGTTGGCCTGGCGCCTGCATCCGTTGCGGATCGCCCAGCCGACCACCCAGTCCCTCGGCGAACTGCGCCTGGTACGCGCGCCGTGACGGCACCGCAAGCCCTGACCCAGGCGCTGGGCGAGCTGCTCGGCGACGCCCGGCTCAGCGCCACCGCGCTGCCCGGCACCGACCTGCGCCTGTGGCTGATCGACGCGCAGAACATGGACCGCCAGTTCAGCCCGGAGGAAACCCGCCGCATCCTCGAAGAGCCGCCGTACTGGTGCTTCTGCTGGGCCAGCGGGCTGGTCCTGGCGCGCTGGCTGGCGGCGCGCCCGCAGTGGGTCCGCGACAAGCGCGTGCTGGACTTCGGCAGCGGCTCCGGGGTGGCGGCGATCGCCGCGGCCCGCGCCGGCGCCGCCGAGGTGGTGGCTTGCGACCTGGATCCCCTGGCGCTGGCAGCGAGCCGGGCGAACGCCGAACTGAACGGAGTGGAGCTGAGCTATTCGGCGGACTTCTTCGCCGAGGACGATCGCTTCGACCTGATCCTGGTGGCCGACGTGCTCTACGACCGCGCCAACCTGCCGCTGCTCGACCAGTTCCTCAGCCGCGGCCGCCAGGCGCTGGTCGCCGACTCGCGGGTCCGTGACTTCCGTCATCCGCTGTACCGACGCCTGGACGTGCTCGAAGCCTGTACCTGGCCGGACCTCGCCGAGCCCGCCGAATTCCGCCTGGTCAGCCTGTATCACGCCGAACGCGGGCAAGCCTGAGGCACGGGCTTGTTTGCGCGCGGCGCGCCCCCACTTATAGTGGTCACCACCTTGCGTTTCCGAGAATCGACATGAGCGATACGCCCTACATCTTCGACGTCACCGGCGCCAACTTCGAGCAGCTGGTCATCGAGAACTCGTTCCACAAGCCGGTCCTGGTGGACTTCTGGGCCGACTGGTGCGCCCCGTGCAAGGCGCTGATGCCGCTGCTGGCGCAGATCGCCGAGTCCTACCAGGGCGAATTGCTGCTGGCCAAGGTCAACTGCGACGTCGAGCAGGACATCGTGATGCGCTTCGGCATCCGCAGCCTGCCGACCGTGGTCCTGTTCAAGGATGGCCAGCCGGTCGACGGTTTCGCCGGCGCCCAGCCCGAATCGCAGATCCGCGCCCTGCTCGAACCCCATGTGAAAGCACCGGCGCTGCCCGACGAAGACCCGCTGGAAGTGGCCCAGGCGCTATTCGCCGAAGGCCGCATCGGCGACGCCGAAGCGACCCTGAAAGCCCTGCTGGCGGAGAACAACGAGAACGCCGCGGCGCTGATCCTCTACGCCCGCTGCCTGGCCGAGCGCGGCGAACTGGAAGAGGCGCAGGCCATCCTCGACGCGGTGAAGAGCGACGAGCACAAGCAGGCCCTGGCCGGCGCCCGCGCGCAGCTGACCTTCCTGCGCCAGGCTGCCGACCTGCCCGACAGCGCAGAGCTGAAGAGCCGCCTGGCGGCCGATGCCGGCGACGACGAGGCAGCCTACCAGTTGGCCGTCCAGCAGCTCGCCCGGCAGCAGTACGAGGCGGCCCTGGACGGACTGCTCAAGCTGTTCCTGCGCAACCGCGGCTACCAGGACGACCTGCCGCGCAAGACCCTGGTGCAGGTCTTCGACCTGCTTGGCAACGACCACCCGCTGGTCACCGCCTACCGCCGCAAGCTGTACCAGGCGCTCTACTGAGTCGCCGAGCCCCGTCCGCGGGGCTCAGTCCTCCAGCCAGACGAACACCTGGGTGCCGTCGACCACCTCGACCTTGACCCGGGCGTCATGCCGCAGGCGCACAAGCAGTTGCTTGGCGGCGCCGGCATTGCCGCTGAACCCCTCCAACTCCGCCAGCAACTGCGGCCCCTCGATCCGCCCGCTGCCGCGCAGCAGGTCCTGGGCGGTCTGCCACAGGCGATCCACCGGCGCTGCCGGCGCCGGCGCCCTGGCCGCCGCGACCTGCGGCTCGCCCAGCGGCGGCGGGGGCACGTGTTGCGCCAGCTGGCGCCAATCCTCGGCGTCCAGTTCCAGGGTCAGGTCCACCGGCCAGTCGCCGATGCTTCCGCGAATCCGCACCATCTCGTTTCTCCACAAGCGAATCGCGCCATGCTCCCACGTCGGCGCGTAGGGGCCAAATCGGCCAGGCTAGGCAGGCGGAAAAATTCGTTATAACGTAACAAACTCTTTTCCTTCCTTGCCGGAGTCCCGTTCATGCGCCCACTGCTGTTAGCCCTCGTCTTGCTGCCGTTCGCCGCCCAGGCCCATGACGACCACGACCATGACCACGCCCATGGCAGCCTGGGCAAGCACGAGCACGGCGTCGCCCAGTTGAACGTGGCGCTGGACGGCAAGACCCTCGAACTGGAGCTGGACAGCCCGGCGATGAACCTGGTCGGTTTCGAACACGCCGCCAGCACCGACGCGGACAAGGCCGCCGTGGCCAAGGCCCGCGCGCAGCTGGAAAAACCGCTGGAGCTGTTCGCCCTGCCGGTCACCGCCGGCTGCTCGGTGGCCAGCCAGGAACTGCGGAGTCCGCTGTTCGGCGACAAGGCGCCGGCCCACGCGCACAAGGAGAAGGCAGGCCACGAACACGAACACGAACACGAACACGAACACGGTCATGCCGATATCCACGCCCATTACCAGCTCAGTTGCGAGAAGCCCGAGCTGCTCAAGCTGCTGACCCTCGCCGAGTTCTTCAAGCGCTTCCCCGCCACCCAGAAAATTCAGGTACAACTGATCGGTCCCGACGGCCAGAAAGGCGCCGACCTGGCTCCGGCCAGCGCCGAGCTGAAGCTGTAGGATCGTTCCGGAGGCGCCGCGAGGGATTCGGCGCGGCGCCCCTCCATCCATTCTCGAGGCTCCGGCGGAGCGTTCCGCCCCTACCCCCATGAGCGCACTGATCACCCTGACCAACCTCGGCTTCGCCTGGCCCGGCCAGGCGGAGTTGCTGGACATTCCCAGCTTCCATCTCGAACGCGGCGAGAGCCTGTTCCTCAAGGGGCCTTCCGGCAGCGGCAAGACCACCCTGCTCGGCCTCCTCGGCGGCGTGCAGAAGCCCGGCCGCGGCAGCATCCGCCTGCTCGGCGAGGACCTGGAAAAGCTGTCCGCCGCGCGCCGCGACCATTTCCGCGTCGACCACACCGGCTACATCTTCCAGCAGTTCAACCTGCTGCCATTCCTCTCGGTACGCGAGAACGTCGAGCTGCCCTGTCACTTTTCCGCGTTGCGCCGTCAGCGCGCCCGCGAACGCCACGGTAGCCCGGCGCAGGCCGCCAGCCATCTGCTCGGCCAGCTCGGCCTCGGCGGCGAACTGCACGAACGCCGCGCCGACAGCCTGTCCATCGGCCAGCAGCAGCGGGTCGCCGCCGCCCGCGCGCTGATCGGCCAGCCGGAGCTGGTGATCGCCGACGAGCCGACCTCGGCGCTCGACGCCGACAGCCGCGAGGCGTTTCTCCAGTTGCTCTTCGCCGAATGCCGCGAGGCCGGCGCCAGCCTGCTGTTCGTCAGCCACGACCAGAGCCTGGCCGGGCTGTTCGACCGCAGCCTGTCCCTTTCCGATCTCAACCGCGCCGCCCGGCCGGCAGGACTCTGAGCATGTATCTCTTCCGACTGGCACTGGCCAGCCTGGCCAACCGCCGCTTCACCGCCCTGCTGACGATCTTCGCCATCGCCCTCTCCGCCTGCCTGCTGCTGGCGGTGGAGCGGGTCCGCACCGAGGCCAAGGCCAGCTTCGCCAGTACCATCTCCGGAACCGACCTGATCGTCGGCGCGCGCTCCGGCTCGGTGAACCTGCTGCTCTACTCGGTATTCCGCATCGGCAACGCGACCAACAACATCCGCTGGGACAGCTACCGGCACTTCGCCGAAAACCCGCGGGTGAAGTGGGCGATCCCGATCTCCCTCGGCGACTCGCACCGCGGCTACCGGGTAATGGGTACCGATGCCGGCTATTTCGAGCACTACCGCTACGGCCGCGGCCAGGAACTGCAACTGGCCGAGGGCCGCGCCTTCGGCCAGGACCTGTTCGACGTGGTGCTCGGCGCCGAGGTGGCCGAAGCCCTGCACTACAGGCTCGGCGAGAAGATCGTGCTGGCCCATGGGGTGAGCACGGTGAGCCTGGTCAAGCACGACGACAAGCCGTTCACCGTGGTCGGCATCCTCCAGCGCACCGGTACCCCGGTGGACCGCACCCTGCACATATCCCTCGCCGGCATGGAGGCGCTGCACGTCGACTGGCGCAACGGGGTGCCGGCGATGGGCGCCGGGCGCGTCAGTGCCGAGCAGGCGCGGCACATGGACCTGCAACCACAGACGATCACCGCGTTCCTGGTCGGCCTGAAGAGCAAGGTGGCGACCTTCGCCCTGCAACGCGAGGTCAACGACTATCCCGGCGAACCGCTGATGGCGATCCTCCCCGGTGTCGCCCTGCAGGAACTGTGGGGCCTGATGGGCACCGCCGAGAAGGCACTGTTCGTGGTCTCGCTGTTCGTCGTCCTCACCGGCCTGATCGGCATGCTCACGGCGATCCTCACCAGCCTCAACGAGCGCCGCCGGGAGATGGCCATCCTGCGCTCGGTGGGCGCGCGCCCCTGGCACATCTTCGGCCTGCTGCTGGCCGAGGCCTTCAGCCTGGCGCTGGCCGGCGTCGCCCTCGGCCTCGGCCTGCTCTACCTCGGCATCGCCGCCAGCCAGGGCTACGTCCAGGCCAACTACGGCATCTACCTGCCGCTGGCCTGGCCGAGCGACTATGAGTGGAGCCTGCTCGGGGCTATCCTGGCGGCCGCCGTGCTGATCGGCTGCGTGCCGGCCTGGCGCGCCTACCGCCAGTCCCTGGCCGATGGCCTGTCGATCCGCCTATGACCCGGAGATATTCCCCGATGCTGCGCTCCCTGACCGTCCTCCTGCTGGCTTTCGCCCTGCTCCTGGGCAGTGCCGTGGCGCGCGCCGCGCCGCGCGAACTGACCTGGTCGCAACTGATCCCGGCCGGCGCCCCGCCCGCCCCGGCGCCGCTGCCGATCCACGACCTCGCCAACGCCCTCAGCGAAGCCGGTCCGGCGGCCAGCCAGCAGAGCCCCAACGCCCCGGTGGTGAAGGCACTGGACGGCATCGAGGCCAAGCTGCCGGGCTACATCGTGCCGCTGGAAATCAGCGAGGCCGGGCTGGTCACCGAGTTCCTCCTGGTCCCCTACTACGGCGCCTGCATCCACGTACCGCCGCCGCCGTCGAACCAGATCGTCTACGTGAAGACCGCCAAGGGCGTGCAGATGGACGAGTTGTATCAGCCATTCTGGGTCGAGGGCACCTTCAAGGTGGAGAACGCCAGCAGCGAGCTGGCGGCGGCCGGCTACCGCATGCAGGCGAGCAAGGTGACGCCCTACGAATACGAAGGTGGCTGAACGACATGCGACAATCCGCCGCGCCATTTACGTTGCGGCGGTCACATTTGCTCCTAGGATTGATTGAGCTGTGTCAAGGAAGGCAACTGTTAGCTGGCTGACCATTAGCAGCACCAACACTTTCTAATACAAGGAATGGAGCTCATCATGCGTAAGTCCTGGCTTACCGCTTCCCTGCTGGCCCTCACCGTCGCCTCCCCGTTCGCCGCTGCGGATATTCAAGGACACAAGGCCGGTGACTTCATCATCCGTGGCGGCTTCGCCACCGTCGATCCCGACGACAGCAGTTCCGACATCAAGCTGGACGGCGCCAAGCAGCGCGGTACCAAGGCGACTGTCGACAGCGACACCCAGCTCGGCCTGACCTTCACCTACATGTTCGCCGACAAGTGGGGCGTGGAACTGGTCGCCGCCACTCCGTTCAACCACCAGGTCGACGTCAAGGGCCTCGGCCCGGGCCTGGACGGCAAGCTGGCCGACATCAAGCAACTGCCGCCGACCCTGCTGCTCCAGTACTACCCCATGGGCGGTACCAACAGCGCCTTCCAGCCCTACGGCGGTCTGGGCGTGAACTACACCACCTTCTTCGACGAAGACCTCGCCAGCAACCGCAAGGCGCAGGGTTTCAGCAGCATGAAGCTGCAGGACTCCTGGGGCCTGGCCGGCGAACTGGGCTTCGACTACATGCTCAACGAGCACGCGCTGTTCAACATGGCCGTCTGGTACATGGACATCGACACCAAGGCCAGCATCAACGGCCCGAGCGCCCTGGGCGTGAACAAGACCAAGGTCGACGTGGACGTCGATCCGTGGGTCTACATGATCGGTTTCGGCTACAAGTTCTGAGTCGTAGACTGTCGCGGGGCTTGCGCCCCCAACGGAAAAAGGCGCCTTCGGGCGCCTTTTTTCATCCTGCGGAAACGGACCCCATGTACCTCTGGCTGAAGACCCTGCACATCACCTTCGCCCTCAGCAGCGCCGCCCTGTTCGTCTGGCGCCTGGCCTGGAACTGGTCGGGGCGCAAGGCCAGCGGCATCCGCCGCTGGGGACCGCACCTGGTGGACACCCTGCTGCTGCTCAGCGCGCTCGGCCTGGTGCACCTGGCGATGCCCTGGCCGCTGCCGCTCTGGCTGCTGGCGAAGCTGGGGCTGTTGCTGGGCTACATCGTCTGCGCGGCGTTCGCCCTGCGGATGGCGCGGGGCCCCGGCAAGGGCCTGCTCAGCGTCCTCAGCCTCACCCTGCTGGGCGGGATCTTCTACCTGGCGCTGAACAAGCCCTGGTGGTGATCAGCGGCCGAGCAGGCGCGCCAGGCCCACGCCCATCGGCGTCGGCTGGTCGAAGCGGAAACGCCGCAGCAGGCGCTCGTTGTTCGCCCGCGAATGCCTGATGTCACCGGCTCGCGCGTCGGCGTGGGTCACCGGCGGCAGGCCACCGAGTACCTGGCCGATCTCTGCCAGCAACTGCTTCAGGCTGATGCTGCGATTCAGGCCGACGTTCACCGCCCCGGGTTCCACCGCCGTCGCCTCCAGCGCCTGGACCAGGAAATCGACCAGGTCGGCGACGTAGATGAAGTCGCGGGTCTGCTCGCCGTCGCCGAACACGGTGATCGGCGTCCCCTTCAGGGCGCGCTCGGTGAATATGCTGATCACCCCGGAATAGGGCGAGGACGGGTCCTGGCGTGGCCCGTAGACGTTGAAGAAGCGGAAGATCGCCGGTTCCAGCCCATGCTGGCGGCGATAGAAATCGAGGTAGTACTCGCTGGCCAGCTTGTCCGACGCGTAGGGCGTCAGCGGCGACTTCGGGGTGTCTTCGTCGATCGCCGTGCCTTCGCCGTTCTGCCCGTAGACCGCTGCGCTGGAAGCGAACACCACGCGCTTCACGCCCTGCTCGCGCATCGCTTCGCAGAGGTTCAGGGTGGCGATGAAATTGCTCTGGTGGGTGGCGACCGGGTCGTCCACCGAGGCCTGTACCGAGGCGACCGCGGCCAGGTGGGCGACCGCCGCGCAGCCCTTCAGGGCGGCCGCCAGGGTCGCCGCGTCGGCGGCGTCGCCTTCGAGCAGCTCTACCCGTTCGTCGTCCAGGGGCAGGTTGTCGCGCTTGCCGGTGGACAGGTTGTCCAGCACACGCACGCGGTAGCCGCGCGCCAGCAGCGCGTCGGTCAGGTGGGAGCCGATGAAACCGGCGCCGCCGGTGATCAGGATGGGGCGTTCAAACATGCCTGTAGTACCTGTCCAATAGAGCCGGCAAACCTGCGCGCCAGGCGCGCGGCTTGATGCCGAAGGTGTGGAGGATCTTCTTGCAGACCATCACCGCGTGCTGCGGCTCGTCGAGCGCGTCCGGGCGCGCGGCATGGGCCTCCGCCGAAGGCTCCTGGATCAGGTTGGAGCGATAGGTACGCGCCTCGTTGAGGATCACCTGTCCCAGCGCCAGGGTGGTGGTCGCTTCCAGTCCGCCGTAGTGGTAGGTGCCCCACAGCGGCGCCTGGCAGTCGAGCTGCTTGAGCACCGAGAGCACCACCCGCGCGGCGTCGTCCACCGGCGTCGGGTTGCCGCGCCGGTCGTCGGCGAGGAACAGCGGCTGCGGTTGCTCGGCGCGGCTGAGGAAACGTCCCAGCAAGCCGTTCGGGCTTTCGTCCAGCAGCCAGCCGAAGCGGATCAGCACATGTCGCGGGCAGGCCGCGCGCACGCTCTGCTCCATGCGCCAGAGCGCCTGGCCACGCAGGCCCAGCGGAAGGGTCTCGTCCTTCTCGCTGTAGGCGGTGGCGCGGGCGCCGTCGAAGACCCGGTAGCTGGACGGCTGGACCAGCAGGATCTCGTAGTGCTGGCAGAGCTCCGCGAGGCGCTCGACGGCGCGCTCCTGGGCGCCCAGGCGCTCCGCCTCGACCTGCTCGGCCTGGAACCAGTCGTGGTAGAAGGCGAGGTTGATCACCGCGTCGGGGCGCGTTTCGTCCAGCAGGGTGGTGAGGCTGGCGGCATCCCAGCCCTGCTCGGGTGGTCTGGGCGCGAGGAAACCGATGTCTTCCTCCGCCCCTAGGCGGATCAGCGCCTGTCCAAGGGCATTACCGCCGCCCAAAAGCATCAGGCGCATTCGCATGGTGTAGGGGGGCACTCGAAATCTGATAGTGAATAGCGACGCGGCGCACGCCCCAAGGCAATGACATCCTGCGCCTCGCTGGCGACATGAAAGGTGCGGGCATCGGGTGCTGCTTGTCGCGGCAGGTACCCCGGACAGCGCCGCCGTTATTTTCATGCAACCTGACACGCCGCATTCTTGCTGTGCCTCCGGTGAAGCGTCAAGCATTCACCGGGCCAGCTCCGCCTGCGGCGCGGATCGGCGGGACGAATGGCAGCGCGCGGCGGCGTCAGGCCGGTAGCGCGCCGGCCCGATAGTCCTTGGGCGAAACCTCGAACTGCTTCTTGAACGCCCGGCTGAAATGCGCCGAGTCGCTGAAACCCCACTTGAAGGCGATGGAGGTGATCGATTCGCCGCGCAGCCGTGGGTTGCCGAGGTCGGCGGCGCTGCGGCTGAGGCGCTGGCGGAGAATGTAGCGGCAGACGCTGTCGCCCTGCTCCTCGAACAACCGGTACAACTGGCGCACCGAGATGCGCAGGCGGCCGGCGAGCATGTCCGGACTCAGGCGCGGCTCCTGCAGGGATTGCTCGATCAGACGCTCCGCGTGCCGGCGCAGACTGTAGCCATAGAGCCCGGCCAGCGGTCCCTCCAATTCCTCGCCGGCGTGCTGTAGCGCCGGCCCGAGCAGGGCGATCAGCGCCTCCTGCAACGCCCCGCCCTCGTCCGCCACCGCCCACGGCTGCAGTTCTCCGGCGCACACCTGCTGCACCAGCAGGCTCAGCAGGCGACCGCTGGCGCAGTTCGGCGAGAGTTTGCCGAAGGCCCGCTGGCTGGGTGGCAGGTGCCGGCATACCTCTTCGCGGGAGAGATGGAACGAGGTGTGTTCGATGAGTCCGTGGGGAATGATCTCGCAGCCGCCCGCGGAGTCCATCAGCGCCATTTCCCCTGGCGCCAGCTCTATGCTGTCCCCACCCTGGCGCAGTTGCGCATGGCCGCTGCGCTGGACGACCAGGAAGCAGTGGCGGTCGTCGTCATGATCGGCATGGGTGGCCTGGCGGGCGATGCGCCCTGCGTTGGTGCGGATCTGCGCCAACTCCAGACCGCCAAGGTCCTGCCGCGAGATATCGCCGATGAACAGCGTCCGGTTCAGCGCGGGCTGCGATTCGAAGCGCCCGCAGACCTGGCGCAACGCCTGGTTCCAGGCTTCGAAGCTGTTGTGTGCGGAAGACAGGGTATGCACCGGGCACCTCCTGACGGCAACGGCCATCGTTATTGTTGTATGGCGCGGCAATTACCGAGCCACGCAGCGCTGCCGTTATGATTAACATGTTATCGATATACCCACAAGCTAGCGCAAATGGACCGGCGGATACGCATCCGGGAGAGCCGGCAAGGGCCGTTCAGGCGGGAGAAAGCAGGCGCTGCAATTGGGCGAAGGCGCCCAGCAGGGCCAGGCGCTGCTCGGCGACCAGAGGGATGTAGCGGCGATAGGCGGGGAAGCGGTTGACCACCTCGCACGCCCCCAGGTGTTCCAGGCTCACGGTCCAGCCCCTGTCGTCGCGGCAGAGGCGCAAACTCCGGAAGTCCAGCGGCATGAGCTGCTCCAGCAAGACCCGGTCGCCCCCCTGCAAGGCCTCCCGCAACGGCTCGAGCCCGCTCCCGCTGCGTACCTTGCAAAGGATGCCGCGACGCCGCAAACAACCGGCGTGACGCAGCTCCAGGCTGGCCGGCGGCCCCCCGGGCGCCGCCACGAACAGGCTGAACTCGGTGCTGACGATATGCATGAACAGGTGCGCCTGGACCCGCTCGCGAACCTCGAGGCTCAGCTCTTTCGTACGCAGCAACAGCCTGCCGTCCTGCGCCTCGCCGTCGCACGCAGCCAGGTTGCGCCGCACCAGGGCCAGGGTGGCTCCGGGGCGATAGGCGGCTGGCCGCCAGTCGCGCCAGTGACGCTCATACCAGCGCGCCCAGGCGGACATGCGCCCTCTCCCGCTGCTGCTGGTCCTCTTCGGCGAATTCCTTCTCCAGCACCTCTTCCACCGCCAGCGGACGGAACGGATTCACCCGCTGTACGCACAGGGTCCAGAACAGGGCGTAGGCGGCCGCCAGGCCGAGCATCAGGGCGAACGGCAGGTAGATGTCGACGGGGTTCATCCCCGGCGGCGTGATGTAGAACATCCCCAGCAGGATTCCGGCGCTGGAGAATAGCTGCGGCAACGGGAACAGCGGCGAGCGGTAGGCGCGCGGCAGGTCCGGGCGACGGATGCGCAGCAGCACCACGGAGAGGGTCACCAGCAGGTAGGCGGTGCCCCAGGCGCAGACCGCAGCCAGGACCAGGTGGATGATCCCTTCGCTGTCGCCGCCCAGCCACCAGGCGTGCAGGCAGGGAATCGCCGCTGCCACGGCGATGCACAGCAACGGTGTCTTGAAGCGCGGGTGCAGGTAGGTGAAGGCCTTCGGCAAGGCGCCATCCAGCGCCATCCCGTAGAGAATCCGCGGCAGGCCGGCCATCAGGGTGTTGATGGTGGCGGCCCCGGCGAACAGCAGGCCCACGCCCAGCCAGATGCGTCCGAACGGTCCCATCACCTGCTCGGCGAATCGCGGGATCGCCATCGGCGTCTCCAGCAGGTGCAGGCCGCCGCCGAGGTCGAGGTTTTCCACCTGCCGGCGCATCGCCGCGCCATAGAGGAACATGCAGCAGGCCACCCCGATCAACCCCAGGGCCATCGCCCGCGGCAGGGTCCGCGAAGCGTGGCGCACCTCCGGCGCCAGCGGCGTGACGAATTCGCAACCGACGAACATGAACATCGCCATGCCCACCAGCGACAGCAGGGTCGGCAGGTCGTCGCCGACCATCGAGGCCCCGAACCAGCCCTGCAACTCCACCGCGGGCAGGCGCAACAGGCCGGCCACGGCGAAGATCATCAGGGTGCTCCACATGCCGAAGGTGAGGATCACTTCGGCGCGACCGAAGGCGGTGATCCCCAGCGCATTCAGCAGGCCGAAGCAGAGCACCATGCCGACGCCCACCAGCCAGGCGCTGCCGCCCGGCTCGGTGAGGGTATTCAGCGACTCGAAGTTGACCAGCGCCATGGTGCCGCTGAGCATGGTCTCGGCGGTGCCGGCGAACACATGGACGATCAGGTAGGCCGACAGCGTGCCGGTGATCGCGAAGAAGCGCCCGAGGCCGCACGACAGGTAGTCGTAGACCGAGCCACGGGTCGGCAGCAGGCAGGCGGCCTCGGCGAAGGTGGTGGATTGCGCCAGCATCAGCAGCAGCGCCACCAGCATCGCCACGGCGAAGGTTCCGCCGCCCAGGCCGAAGCCGGTGGTGGCGGTGAGGATCACCGGGCTGGCCATGATCAACCCGACCGAACTGGCCAGGGCGGTGGGGAAACCAACCCGCCCGCGGAGCAGGTGCTGGGTGAGTCTGGAGTTGGACATCGACGTATCCTCGACGGCAGCGTTGCTGTTGTTGTTCTTGCGTCAGGCCCTGCGGGACGCGCCGGCGTCCCGTACGCTCCGCCGGCAGGCGAGGCGTGTCGCACAAAAGGCTGCCGCGGAGGGCAGCGAAAGAGCCGAACGAATCGGCTCCCCCCGATTCATCGATATCAGTAGGCGATGCACACCGACTTGTTCTCGGTGTACGCCTCGATCGCCGCATGGCCCATCTCGCGTCCGATGCCGGACTGCTTGAAGCCGCCGAACGGCATCGACGGGTCGAGCAGGTTGTGGGCGTTCACCCATACCGTGCCGGCCTTGATCCTGGGTACCAGGTCCATGACCTGGCGCAGGTCGTTGGACCAGATGCTCGCACCGAGCCCGTAGATGCTGTCGTTGGCCAGGCGCACCGCTTCGTCGAGATCGTCGAAGGGCGTCGCCACCAGCACCGGCCCGAAGATTTCCTCGCGCACCACCTGCATCCCCGGGGTGACGTCGGCAAGGATCGTCGGCTGCACGTAGAACCCCGTCTCGCCCTGGCGCGCCCCACCGCAGACCACGCTGGCGCCCTCGGCCACCCCGCTTTCGATCATCCCCAGCACCCGCTCCTGCTGCCTGGCCGAGACCAGCGGGTTGATCTGCGTGGTCGGATCCAGGCCGGGGCCGATGCTCAGGTCGCCGGCGATGGCCGCCAGGCGCTCCAGCACCTGGTCGAAACGCTTGCGCTGCACATAGAGGCGCGAGCCAGCGGTGCAGACCTGCCCCTGGTTGAAGAAGATCGCGCCGGCGGAACCGGCGGCAGCCATGTCCAGGCTGGTGTCATCGAGGATGATCACCGGGGATTTGCCGCCGAGTTCGAGGGAAAAACGCGTCATGTTCTCCACCGCCGCATGCCCGATCAGCTTGCCCACCGGGGTCGAGCCGGTGAACGCCAGCTTGTCGATGCCCGGGTGCGCCGCCAGTGCCGCGCCGGCCTCGGCGCCCGTGCCGGTGACGATGTTCACCACTCCTGGCGGAATCCCCGCCTCCAGGCACAACTGGCCGAGGCGCAGGGCGGTCAGCGGGGTTTCGTCGGCCGGCTTGAGGACCACGGTGCAGCCGCAGGCCAGGGCCGGGACGATCTTCCAGATCGCCATCAGCAGGGGGAAATTCCACGGCACGATGGCTCCGACCACGCCCACCGGCTCCGGCACCGTGTAGGCCCGGTAGCGCGCGCCTGGGACCGCGGCGATCGACAGGTCGAGGCTGCGACCCTCGATCTTGGTCGCCCAGCCGGCCATGTAGCGGATGAACTCCACCGAGGCGCCGACCTCCAGGGCCCGCGACAGGTTGATCGACTTGCCGTTGTTCAGGGTTTCCAACTGCGCCAGTTGCTCGCCATGCGCCTCGATCCGTTCCGCCAGTCGCAGCAGCAGGCGCTCGCGATCGGCCGGGCGCTGGCCTGCCCAGTTGCCTTCGAACGCACGCCGCGCGGCGGCGACCGCCCGATCGACGTCTTCGGCGCCGGCGCGGGCCACGCGCGCCAGCTCGGCACCGGTCGCCGGGTCGTACAGCGGCATGTCGGCGCCGGAACGCGCCGGCCCGGACTCACCGTCGATCAGCAGGCCATGGGGACTGCGCAAGAAGGCGCTGACGGACGGGTCGATGGCAATACTCATGTGTGCTCCTCGGCTTGGCGACGGCGCTGCGTCATGCATGCGCCTACTACCCGGGAATACTCTGGACCCGCCGCTCCCCCGCTCGCTTGCTCCAGCCTGCCGGGTTTCTTGCCGCTGCCTGCCAAGCCAGGCAGAGAGAGACAAGACGGCGCGCCGGGGCATGGACATTCTGCCCGGCAGGCGGGACAGTGGACGTCCCGCCGCCTCGTCCCTCGGGAGTCCCGCGCCATGCCTTCGACCCTGTCGCCCGACCTCGGCCCGCGCTGCATGCAGGCCTTCACCCAGGTGGTACCGGCCAGCCTGTGCGTGTTCTATCGCATCGACGAGGACTGCCGCGCACACGATTTCCAGCTCCTGCGGATGCCGGCCGGCATGCACCGCGACTACCTGCGCCACTACCGCGACTACGATCCGCTGCAGCCGCGCCACTGCCTGGCCAGCGCTTCGCCGGTGGTGCCGCTGCGCCAGGGCATCGCCCGCCAGCCCGCGGAGGACAGCGCACTGTACCAGGGCTTCCTGCGACGCCACGGGATCTGCGACGTGGTCGAGGTGCTGGCGCATGCGCATCAGCGTCCGGTCGCGGCCCTGTCGTTGCTGCGCGACGCCCGCCTAGGGGCCTTCTCCGACCAGGAGCTGCGACAGTTGCGCGCCCTGCATGGCCTGATGGAGCTGGCGGCGCAGGCATGCGCCACGCCAACGGCCAGCGCCGAGCGCCTGCAAGGCCTGACACCGAGGGAACGGGAGATCGCCCTGCTGCTGCGCGACGGCGTCAGCAACAAATGCCTGGCACAGTGCCTCGGACTCGGCCTGCCGACGGTGAAGACCCACCTGCTCAACCTGTTCCGCAAGACCGGCGCGCGCAGCCGCACCGAGCTGGTGAAGCGACTCTTCCTCTAGCCGCGCGCGGCCTGGGGGCTGCGCGCCTCCAGCCAGAAGAGGAACTGCCGCACCGCCAGCGGCTTGCCGCTCTCGTGCAGGCCGCGCAGGCGCTCGCGGTGGCGCCTGAAGGAAAAACCGGGAAATACCCAGGGCAGGTTCAACAGGTACCAGGCCAGGGCGCCGACATCGGCGAAGTGCAACACCTCCCAACCTTCGCCGCCTGCCACCGGCGGCAACTCCGCGGCCTCCAGCTGGGCCCGGGCGAAACCCAGGTTCCAGTGCGGCGCCTCCGGCGTCGGCGCCGGTTCGCCGAGCAACGCATAGAACTCGCGGTTGAAGTCGCCGGCCACCTGCTGGGTGAGGAAACAGCCGCCGGGCGCCAGCACCCGCCGGACCTCCGATGGCAGATAGGACTCGTGGCGGTTGCCGACCAGGTCGAAGGTGCCATCGGCGAACGGCAACGCCCCGCCGCCATCGCCCTCCCGGCCCTGGCGATGGTTGTCCGGCGCGCCCTCCACCTCGACCACGCGGATGCCCAAGGGCTCCAGACGACCCCGGGCAATCTCCAGGTTGGGCGCCCAGCCCTCGGTAGCCACGGTGAGCGGCGGGCGATACGGCAGCCGGCTCAACCATTCGCCGCCGCCGGTGCCCATGTCCAGCAGGCTGGCGGCGGCCCGGCAGCGCTCCAGCATGCGCCCCGGGAAATCCCATGGCGGCGGTTCCAGGCGGATGCGTCCGCCATAGTCGTATTCCCAGCCGCGCATCGGTGTGCGGCCGGCTTCCGCCAGCAGCGCGTCGAATTCGTCGCCCGTCGCCATTTCGCCGTTCTCCCAGAGACCGCCCGCTACCATCCCCGAGTCTCCTCGCCAAGGCAAGCCCATAGAGAATGTAAAGCTTGCTTGACAAAGAAGAGCATTCCGGCCAATGTAAAGCCCCCTTTACATGGACGGTTCAACCATGACCCACAAACGTTTCTTCCTCGAACTGCTTCTCGCGCTGGTCGGCTATGCCGCTGCCGTTCTGATCAGCGGCCAGTCGCTGGCGGGCACGGAACCGGGCGCCGGCCGGGTCTTCCTCGCCCTGCTGCCGGTGCCACCGATGGTCGCCCTGGCGCTGGTGGTGATCCGTTACCTGCGGCGCCTCGACGAAATGGCCCGGCGCATCCATCTCGAAGCCCTCGCCCTGGCCTTCGTCGGCACCGCCCTGCTCACCTTCACCTACGGTTTCCTCGAAACCACCGGCTTTCCGAAACTCTCGATGTTCTTCGTCTGGCCCCTGATGGGCGCGTTCTGGGTCATCGGCTGCGTCCTGGGACTGAGGCGCTACGCATGAGGAACCGCGTTCGCGAGTTGCGCGCGGAGCGCGGCTGGTCACAGGCGGAGCTGGCCGGAAAGCTGGAGGTATCGCGGCAGACGGTGAACGCCATCGAAACCGGCCGCTACGATCCAAGCCTGCCCTTGGCGTTCAAGCTCGCCCGGGTGTTCGGACTGGCCATAGAAGCGATCTTCGACGACCGGGAAGGCCAGTTGGACTGAGTCCGGTCCCGCTTCCGAAAACGTCCGGGGCGCCCCTGGCGACCCCGGCGGCAAGCCCCCCTTACCCTGTACCAAATGGCAGTTGCCGCATTTCCCCTCGGGGCTAGCCTTGGACCAGGCCTATCCCCAGCCTTCCCCCTGGTCCCCGCTCGATACGCTGAAAAACCACGGATAACGTCTTTTCCACCGGCAAGACAGGAGTCTCAGCCATGTCGAAAGATTCTGTTCTTGGCTTATTCAGGCAACACGCAGATACCCATCCCGAACGCCCCGCCCTCGTCGATCGCGAGCGCTCGTTCAGCTACCGCGAACTCGACCGGCTCAGCGACCGGCTGGCCGCCCACCTGGCCAGGCGCGGCGTCGCCCGGGGCGAGCTGCTGCCCCTGCTGGCCGAACGCTCGGCCGAACTGGTCATCGCCATCCTGGCGGCCGCCAAGTGCGCAGCGGCCTACGTACCGGTGGACCGTCGGCAACCCGACAGGCGCAAGCGGGAAGTCCTCCGCCAGTGCCAAGCCCCCTTGGCCCTCGCCACCCATGCCGAGGACCTGCCGGGGCAACCGGTGGAGGTCATCGCACAGGCGCTCGCGACGAGTGCGGCGGGTGCCGCGCCGAGACCGGCGCTCGACGGCAGCGAAGCGCTGTATGTGATCTTCACCTCGGGCACCACCGGCGAACCCAAGGGCGTGGTGATCGAGAGTCGCTCCCTGGCCAACCTCGTGGGCTGGCACAACCGGCGCTTCAATATGGATCAACGGAGCCGCACCACCCTGATGGCCGGCGTCGGCTTCGACGTTTCCCAATGGGAAATCTGGTCCACCCTGTGCGCAGGCGCCTGCCTCCACCTGGTGCCCGACGAGGTGCGCCCAGACCCGGCGGCGCTGCTGGCATTCTTCGCCGAGCAGCGGATCAGCCACGCCTTCGCGCCTACCGTGATGGTGCCCGCGCTGGCGGAGCAGCCCGCCCCGCCGTCGCTGGCGCTGCGCTACCTGTTCTGCGCCGGGGAAAAACTGCCGCCGGTCGCAACCGGCGGGCTGCCCTATACCGTGGTGGATTACTACGGCCCGACCGAGGCCACGGTCTTCGCCACCTGCCGCATCGTCGACGCCGAAGCACATCGGCGACCCGCCTCGATCGGCACGCCCATCGACGGCTGCGAGGCATTCATCCTCGACGCCGACGACCGGCCTTGCCATGGCGACCGACCCGGTGAACTGAACCTGGCGGGCGTCTGCCTGGCGCGCGAATACCTGCGCGACCCGGACATGACCGCCAGGCGCTTCCACTACTCGCAGGCACTGCGGCGTCGGCTCTACCGCACCGGCGACAAGGCCCGCTGGTTGGCCGATGGCAGCCTGCAGTTCCTCGGTCGGCTGGACGACCAGGTGAAGATCCGCGGCCACCGCGTCGAACTCGGCGACGTCGAGGCCGCGCTGTTGCGCCAGCCGGCTATCCACGGCGCGGTGGTGCTGGCGCATGCCGACCCACGCTCCGGTAGCCAGCAATTGAGCGCCTTCGTGGTCCCCCGCCAGCAGGACGGCGATGCCAGGGCCGTGCTCGCCGCCATCAAGACCGCACTGCGCCAGGAACTGCCCGACTACATGCTGCCCAGCCGCTACCTGTCGCTGGACAGCCTGCCGACCACGGTCAACGGCAAGATCGACCGCCAGGCCCTGCGTCGACACCTGGACGAACAATGCCAGGAACGACTCGACGAGCAACGCTTCGGCACCCCCGGCGAACTGCAAGTGGCCCTGTCCTGGCAGGAAGTGCTGGGGCATACCGACTTCGGCCTGGACGACAGCTTCTTCGAGGTCGGCGGCCATTCCCTGCTGGCCGCCGCCCTGGTGCGCGAATTGAGCCGACGCTTCGGCAACCGTGCCTACATCCACGACATCTACCGCACCCCGAGCGTGCGCCAACTGGCGGCCAGCCTGGCGCGGCGCGCCGGCGAAGCGCCGCCGGCGCTGGACAGCGAACCGGCCCAGGAGCTGCAACGGGACGTGCGCCTGCCCGCCGACGTGGATTTCAGCCGCCCCACGGACACCGCCCAATTGCTGGCGCCACGGCACATCCTGCTCACCGGCGCCAGCGGGCTGATGGGCGCCCACCTGCTCGCCGAGCTGCTGGCCAGCCGCGAGGCCGACCTGCATTGTCCGGTCCGTGCGCAAAACGACGCCCATGCCCTCGAACGCCTGCGCCAGGCCGCCCGGCAGCACCGCATCGAACTCGCCGAGACGGACTGGCGACGGGTCAGGGCCTACGCCGCCGACCTCGCAGAACCAGGTTTCGGACTACCGGCGGAAACCTATCGCGAGCTGGCCGGCAGCGTCGACCAGGTCTTCCATTCCGCCAGCGCGGTGAACTTCATCCAGCCATACAGCTACATGAAGCGCGACAACGTCGAGGGGCTCGGCCAGGTCCTGCGCTTCTGCGCCAGCGGCCGCTGCAAGCCGCTGATGCTGCTGTCGAGCATCTCGGTGTACAGCTGGGGCCACCTGCATACCGGCAAGCGCCTGATGCGCGAGGACGACGACATCGACCAGAACCTGCCGGCGGTGGTCACCGACATGGGCTACGTGCGCAGCAAATGGGTGATGGAAAAGATCGCCGACCTCGCCGCCGAACGCGGCCTGCCGCTGATGACCTTCCGCCTCGGCTACGCCACCTGCCACAGCCGTACCGGCGCCTACGCCGACTACCAGTGGTGGAGCCGGCTGGCGCGGACCTGCCTGGAGTACCGGGCCGTGCCGCTCCTGCGCGAGCTGCGCGAGGGCCTGACCACGGTGGACTACATGGTAGAGGCGATCAGCGTCATCGCCCGCCAGCCTTCGGCGCTGGGCAAGAAATTCAACCTGGTGCCGAGCATTCCGCGCTGCCTGACCCTGGACGAGTTCTTCGGCCGTCTCGGGCGACGCGCCGGGCGTCCCCTTCGGCAGATGCCGTTCGACGACTGGGTAAGTCTCTGGGAAGACAATCGCGACGCCCCGCTCTATCCCCTGCTGAGCATGTTCCGCGACAACATGTACGCCGGCCGCAGCACCGTCGAGTTGTACCAGGACACCTATCTCTGGGACTGCACCAACGTCGAGGAACACCTGCGCGGGAGCGCCGTGCGCGAGCCGGAGTTCGACGACCGCCTGCTCGACCTGTACCTCGCCGGCCTGGGCGGCAGCGCCATGCGGTAACGAGGTCGCCGCGGCGGTTACGCAGCGGGACGCGCTTGGGTATCCTGTCCGCTTTATCGCCCGGAGAACCTCATGCACAACGTTCTGATCGTCGGCGCCTCGCGCGGCATCGGCCTGGGACTGGCGGATGCCTTCCTGCAACGCGGCGCACAGGTATTCGCCGTCGCCCGGCGACCGCAAGGCTCTCCCGGGCTACAGGCACTGGCGGAGCGGGCCGGGGAGCGCTTGCAAGCGGTGACCGGCGACCTCAACCAACACGATTGCGCCGAACGCATTGGCGAGATGCTGGGCGAGCGGCGGATCGATCGCCTGATCGTCAACGCCGGCATCTACGGCCCGCAGCAACAGGATGTGGCGGAAATCGACGCCGAGCAGACCGCCCAGCTATTCCTGACCAACGCCATCGCGCCGCTGCGCCTGGCCAGGGCACTGTCCGGCCGGGTTAGCCGGGGTGGCGTGGTGGCGTTCATGAGTTCGCAGATGGCCAGCCTGGCGCTGGGCCTGTCGGCCACGATGCCGCTCTACGGCGCCAGCAAGGCGGCGCTGAACAGCCTGGTACGCAGTTGGGAGGGCGAGTTCGAGGAGTTGCCGTTCAGCCTGTTGCTCCTGCATCCCGGCTGGGTGCGTACCGAAATGGGCGGCGACAGCGCGCCGCTGAGCGTCGAGGAAAGCGCCGCCGGACTGGTCGCGGCGGTGGAGGATGCCGCGGGCGTGAATGCCTGTCGCTTCGTCGATTATCGGAACCAGCCGCTGCCCTGGTGAAGCGGGCCGATCCGTCAGGGCATCCGGCAATAGCCCTCGGCCGCATACCTGATGAGGTCGGCATCGCGCTTGATGCCGAGCTTCTTCATGGCACTGACCTTCTGCGTACTGATGGTCTGCACGCTGCGATGCGAGCGCTCGGCGATTTCGGTGATGGTCAGTCCGGAGCCGAACAGACGGACGATTTCCGCCTCCCGGGGCGTCAGCCGTTCGTTGTGCGAGGAAAGCACCTGGTTGACGAAGATGTCCCTGATCGACGGCGAGAAATACTGGTTTCGCGAATAGGCCGCGCTCACCGCCGCCAGCAGGTGACTGGTCGAGTCGGACTTGCTGAGGATGCAATTGATACCCTGCTTGAGAATGGCCCGGATAAGGCCCGGATTGTTCAGCATGGTAAAGACAACCAATTGCAGATGCGGATAACGTCGCCGCAGCAATGACAACAATGCCAGTCCATCGCCATATTTCCCGCCCGGCATCGTATAGTCGACGATAACGACATCGCAGTCGCCTTCGTTGAGCCGACCGATCAACTCGGTAGAATTGGAAACTTGACCGAGCATCTCCAAAGAACCGCACTGACTCAGTTCGTAGGAAATACCCAGCGAAATGGCGGGATGATCATCCGCAACCATTACGCGAATGCGATGTAGGGACATCCTTGCGTCTCCTTAAGCGGTACACGGCAGGCGAAAGCGTTACCAGGAAACCTGTGGTCTCGGTCATGCCTGCCGCAGGCAGGCGGCCGCCGCTCGGCCGGCAAGGAGGAAAGCGCGGTCCGGAATCCGCCGACGCCACTGCCCCGGTTCAAAGTGAACATGTGTATTTTCTAGTGAAACCGACGATATTTAATATAGTAAAACTACTATTTTTTCGCCTCGCAAACTAACAACAAAGACACTTGAAACAGCCCCCGAAAAACGTATACGTAGACACTTATGAAAACGATGAAATACGAAACGGACAAGCCAGAGCAGCAAAAAGTTTTGAAAAAAGAGTTCCGTGACAAGCTGAAACTATCGCCTGGAAAATAGCGTTCTTTTATTTGCGCGAAATCCTACCGAGGAAACTTGCATATCCCTCAGAAAGCCTTCGCCCATACGCAATATCGGTATTCCGCGTGCGGGAATGGCATGTGCGCACGAGACCCAGGACGAGCAGCGGAGCGATATGCAGAGCGCCTTCGGCGATCTGCAACCACTGGAGGTGAGGGGCCGAGCCTTCGCGAGGGCTGGCGCGAAAGCGGCCGACGGCGCTTCCCGAGGCGGGGCGGGAAACGCCGGGGAAAGAGCGGCGGCGCCGCTCAGGGGAAGGTAAACGTGAACTCGGCGGCGCCGTCGGCGACCCCGGCCTTCAATTCGCCCTCCGCGCCGATACGGATGTAGGCGGCACTCAGCGGGAGGTCGGCGCTGTCGCCGACACGCCGCATCGGGTAGGGCGTGCCGTCGAAACGTATCCGCTGCTGGTCCAGGCCGTTCTTCACGACGATGCCGAACCCCGCCGCGCCGCCGCTCTTCAAGCTGAGGATCGTCGGGTCCGCTTGCTGCGCCGAGACATACTTGTCGCGGAAAGCGATTTCCGGCTTGGCCAGCGCCGCACACTCGCTGAGAGAGATATCGAAGGAGCGCTCCGTGGAGGTGTCGTTGACCCGCGGGAAGTTCTTCAACGCGACGCTACCCAGTTTGACGTTGATTTCCCGTCCCACCTCGACCTTGCATTTCTTCGGGATCGGCGGCGGCGGGGGACCGCCGCCGATAGCGATGGAGGCCGGGCCGATCAGCGAATAGGGCTTTCGGCAAACCCCGGTGGGGTAGTTGTCCGCAGGCACCGCCAGGACGCTGCCGATGGACGCTTCGCCCTTCAGCCTGTCCACCGCCCAGAGATTCAGGGTGGCGCTGCCGGATACGCTGGTTACCTTCAGGTCGCCGGCAGGCAACTCGCCGGGGTCGACCGTCAGGACCAGTTCCTGTAGGTAGTCGCTGGTCGTGCTTCCGGAAAAGCTCGTGACTCGCTTGTCCAGCGCATGGGGCTGGTTGTCGACCGGAATCACCCGCTTGACGCCGTCCTGGGCATCCACCGAGATCCGATAGCCGATGCCTTTGACGTCGGACGCCACCGTGCCGTAGGGCCCCGGATAGCCCACCCCGGACCAGTTCCCCCCGATGACCAGCTCATGCGCCTCCTGGGAAGCCTGGGGCTTGTAGTTCAGGAACAGGCTCACCGGCCTGGCGAACAGCACCGTGCCTTTCGCCGTGCCGCTGGTCAGCTCGTTCACCACACGCCAGGGCAAGCCTTTGCCATTGTCGAACGAGCAGTTCAGGGCGACCTCGTTCAGGGCCCAGGCCTGGCCGCCGGTCAGGCAGCAGAGGCCGAGAACGAGCGCCTGCCGAGCCTGCGCGCCAGGCCGGCGGCGCAGGGAAACGCGGCCGGGAAATAACCTCATGCTCATGGAACTCTCCAAGATTGCGCCTGCGGAAGAGGGCCACACTCCAGGCGAGAGCGGCCCCGGCCGGGAAGGGAGGTCCGCCAGGGACCTCCCCTGCCGGCCTTACCAGATGTTGCCGTAGTCGATACCGGCAGGCGGCAGGAGCGCCGCCTCGCCGATCACGTAGTTGCCGCCCAGGACCCCATGGTTCTCGCCGACCTGCGCACCGTAGATCTGGCCGTAATGGGACTGAGGCTTGAAGTCGATCTTGCCGCTGACGCCGGAGTACTCGATCGATCCCAGGTTGAGGCCGGCCAGCCCGCCCATGGAGACGTAGTAGTCGCCACTGACGGTGCCTTCCGACATGGACGAAACGATACGTCCCTGGATCTGGTTCTCGCCGACCAGGCCGCCGATGCGGCTGCGCCCGCTGCCGTTGACGGTACTGCTGCTGCGCGCCGACAGGATCGAACCGGCGTTGCTGCCGACCAGGCCGCCAACCGACGCACTCGCAGCGGCGCTGACCCTGCCGCTGGCATCCACGTTGACCAGTTCGCCGCCGTTGTGGCCGACGAGCCCGCCCACCAGACTGTTGAACCCGCCGCTCACGTCGCCGCGCGAGATCGCATGGGCGACGGAACCGCCGAGGTTGTGTCCAATCAGCCCGCCGACGCGACTGTTGCTGCCGCCGCTGACCTTGCCCGTCGCCTCGGCGGTCTCGATGGCGCTCTGGCTATTGTTGCCGACCAGCCCGCCCAGATCCGCGCCGCCCTGGTCCGTGACGCTGCCGCTGGCTTTCAGGTTTCCGAGCATGCCGTTGCCTTCTGCCTTGCCGATCAGCCCGCCGGTCGCCAGGCCGCCCTTGCTGTACACCGACCCGCTCGCCTGCGAGCGGAATATCTCGCCGCCGGAACTCAGGCCGACCAGCCCGCCGGTATTCCCCGCGCCGCCGGCCTCCACCTGGCCGCTGGCGCTACTATCGGAGACGTGGCCGAACATGTTGTAGCCGACCAGGCCGCCGACGTTCAGGCCGGGCCGGTAGGTCTCGACCTTCCCCTGGCTGCCGGACGCCCTGATCATGCCCTTCGCATTCAGTCCGACCAGGCCGCCGACGCCGCCCAGGCTGTTGCGCTCGGTGGACTGTGCAGCCACATGGACGTTGCTGTGGGCGTTCTCGATGACCGCCTCCGGCCCCCAGGCAGTGGTGAAGTTCTCCCCCACCAGACCGCCGACCGCCGTGCTCGCCGCATAACCGGTGACGCCGCCGCTGACGGATGCGTTCGCGATCTGCCCGCTGATATTGCGTCCGACCAGGCCGCCCAGTGCGTTGGAGCGCAGTCGGCTGCCGACGACCGAGACCCCGCTGGCGCTGACGTTGGCGATGCGGCCGCTGTTGATCCCGACCAGGGCGCCGAGCGAAGACGGTCCGGAGCCGTAGGTGTTATCGGATACCCGCAGGTTGTTCAGCTTCAGGTTGCTCAGGGTGCCCGAGGAGCGGGCGAACAGCCCGACATTCGGCCCGGTGTTGCTGATCGAGAGATTGCCGATGCTGTTGCCGAGACCGTCCAGGGTGCCGCTGAAGACGCCGGCGGGCCCGCCGATGGATTGCAGCGCCGTGCAGTAATAGCTGCCGCCCAGGATATTGCCGCCGAGCACGTACAGGCCGTCCAGGTTCTTGTTGATCGCCTGCAACTGCGCCAGGTTCTGCACCACCGTGTAGTAATAGCCACCGGAGACGTAGGTCGCGTTGGCCCCGGCCAGGGAGACCGACGCCGTGCCGTTCACCCGGTGGCCTTCGCCGGCATCCATGGCCAGCGCGCTGCCAGCCCCGCCGAGAACGATCTTGTCATTGATATCGATAGCGCCTTCGGCCTTCAGCTCCAGCCCAGCCTTGGCGCCACTGGCATTCAGCCTGCCATTCAGCGTCAGGTCGGCCGCGGAGCCCAGCCCCAGCCGGTTGCCCGATGCCCAGTTCACCGAGCCGTCGAGGTCCAGGTCGCCCTTGGTCGAAACCAGTTCGATATTGGTGCTCGCCAGGTTCCGCGACAGGGTGTCGGCATGAACGGTGACGCCATCCGACACCGCCGACGGGCGCACGTCGATCTTGTCGGCGGCAATCTTCCAGGTGCCGTTGAGGCCATTGCTGGCGAGCGTGTTCACCTGGGTGCCCAGGGCCACTTCCACCGCCTGCCCCCGGACCTCGACCGTCCCGCCGTGCCCCGGTCCGTTCAGCGCATTGGCGGACAAGGCGCCTCCCACCATGACCTTGCCGTCCGGGCCGCCATCGAGCACGATCCGCCCGTTCTTGCCGCGCAGCGAACGGGCCTCGATGGCACCCTGGGAGTTCACCACCGTGTTGAGCAGCGCATTGGCGGTCCTGGCCGCCATCAGGACTCGCCCCCCGTCGGCCTTGAGCAGGCCGCCGTTGCTTGCCAGCGCATTGGCGACCCCGGCGTCGACGCGGATGTCGAGCAGCTTGTTGCCGTCGAAATTCAGCGTCAGGTCGCTGCCCGCGCCGAGCCCGACACCGCCCATCTGCGCCAGGACCGTCCCGCGGTTGTCGACCTGCGCGCCGAGCAGGGCGATGCTGCCGCCTTCCGCCGCGGTGATGGCGCCCCCGTGGTTGAGGACACCGTTGGTAGAGGGACCCGTGAAACGGTATCTGGAGGAGTTGCCGTTGAACTCGGCATCCGTGATGTCCAGCGTGGAAGCCACCAGGCCGCCGACATTGACCTGGGCGCCGCGACCGAAGAGCACGCCGTTGGGGTTGACCAGGAAGACCTGGCCGTTGGCATCGATCCGGCCCTGGATATCGCTGGCCTTGGTGCCGATCACCCGATTCAGGGCAATCGAGCTACTGCTCGGCTGGTTGAAGATCACCCGCTCGCCGGCGGCAACGCTGAAGGAGTCCCAGTTGGCGATGAGCTTGTCGACCTTCTGGTTGACCGACAGGCTGTTGCCGCCCGACAGGTGTATCTCCCCGTTCGCGCTCCCGCCGACCACCGTTCCCCCGCTTGGCAGCGCATAGGCCGGAGCCAGGGCCGTGGCGCCCAGCAGGGCCAGGACGGAGGCGATCGCCGCCTTGGCGCCGGCGGGCTTGCCGCGCCTGCGACTGCCTTCGCTGACGACGTTCCAGCAGCCCTGGGATACGTTCCAGACCAGTGCATAGCATTTGTTCATGTGCTTCCTTCCTCCAGTGAAACCCCGCGACCTATTCGCAGGGCCGTGCTACGGCAGGAGCCCAACTCCCCGGGCCCTGCCGAACTCCTACGGGTATCTCTCTGCCGGCGCGTCGCCGCGCTCGATCTGGCCGTCATCCCCCACCGCATCGAAATGGACCCGCGCCGCCTCGCCGGGCACGGCCGGCAGACTCAACGGGGTAAGGGCGAAAGGCGGCAGGGTGACGCTGCCGAGGGACATGGCGAGGTCGCCCTCGCCCAGCTCCAGGCGCACCAGGGAAACGTGATAGGGACTGCGGTTGTCCGCCTCCAGCAGCGCCCGCTGCCCCGGCCGTACCGCCGGACGCAGGCGCCAGACGACCTGGCGCGCGGCGGCTCGCGGATCGCCGGACAGACCCTGCGGACGGAACAGGAGCTTCATCCGCAGGCGGTAGCTCACCAGCAGCAGGTTGCCGCTGCCGTCCTCCCGCCCCGGCACCTCCAGCAGGTTGACCCAGAACAGCGATTCCCGGTCGTCCGGCAGCGGCTCGCCGGTATGGCGAAGCTGGAGCGCCTGGGTCTCCTGCGGGTCCATACGCAACAGCGGCGGCGACAGGATGAACGGCACCGTGACAGCGCTCGGGTCCGCCGTCTCGTCGCCGCGATCGAGCCAGGTCTGGACCAGGGCCGGGCGCGTCCCGACGTTACCGACGCGGATCGTCAGCGCGGAAACGCCCGCCGGATAGATGAAACGGGTCCCGATCACGGACAGCGAGGCGGAGGCATCGGCCACCAGCGCCACCAGCAGGACCCAGGCCGTGCCGCATCGGCCCAGGCCGACGCCGGTCACAGCGTGCGCTCCCGGTCGGCGGCCGACGCCGGGCGACATGCCAGTTGCAGGACGGGAGGCGTCGTCTCGCGCGGGCCCAACGCATAGTCGACCAGGCACTGCTGCTGCGGCTCGTTGCCCCAGCGCACCCGAACCGAGCCGCGATCCTGCTCGACCCGCAGCACCAGGCGGCTGCCCTGGCCGACGGCGCCCACCGACTGCCCGCTGTGGGCATCGAGCACTTCCGCGGCGAACGGCAGGGGCTCGCCGCTGGGCATCCGGCTATCCACCAGCAAGGGCCTTGCCACCCGCGTCGGATAGTCGAGGCGCACCACCGCTCCGGCGGTGGGCGCCACGTTGCGCGAACTGGACCTCAGTTCGATCTCGTCGGCCATGCCGTTGGGGTCGAGGTCGACGCTGTTCAACTGGTAGGGCAGCAGGTTGGGAATCACCGCATAGCCGTGGCGGTCGATCCGGCTTCCCGAGTAGCCGGCAGCCGCGCCCCTGGCATTTGGCGCGTGGACCAGGCCGATCGTCTCGCCCAGGGTTTGTGCCGCGGTGATCCCGCCGCTGTGCGCGACCAGGCCCCCCGCGGCCTTGACCGACAACTGCCGATAGCCCGGTCCCTGCGAGAGGCTGGAGCCGAGTTCGACCTGCGGCAGTCGATAGTCGAGGCTGGCGCTCTTCGAGGTCTGCCGGCTGTCGCGGTCATGGGAGGCCGACAGCGAGTAGGAGGCCTCGCCACGCTTGCCCAGCATGCCGGAAACCCCGCTGGTGAGCTGGGTTCCGCTGTTGCTGTCGCGGGTCAGGTAGCTGCTCAGGGTCGGCGACCCGCGTCCAGCGCCGCCGAGCGGAATGGACAGGTTCAGGCTGAACAGCGTGCTGGTCTCGCCGCGCCTGTCACCGCTGGAAAAGCCTTCGTACTGGCTGCGCAGGCGTTGCGCGGAAATGGAGTAACTGACGTCGCGCCACTGGTTGCTGTAGCCGACGGAGAAGTTGACCGCCCGCCCGCCGCCGCTCCAGTAGCGCTGCGAGGAGCCGTTCAGGTAAAGGTTGCCGCCGTTGCCCAGTTGCTGGCTGATGTTGGCGTCGAGACGATTGCGCAAGCGCGAGAACGACTCCAGCGGCTCGCCTCGCTCTACCCGGTCCTGCATGAAGGCCGCGTCGCGCAGGCCGAGATAGCCACCGGTGGAGTAACGATAGGCGAGCAGCGAAAAGTTGGTGCCGGTGTTCGGCAGGTTCTTGCTGTAGGCGAGACGGTAGCTGGAGCCGCTAAGGCGGTCGTCGCCGGGAACCTCGGTACGCGCCAGCGTCACGTCACCGGAGAATCCGCCCACCGGCGTGTTCAGCGCCGCGCCCATCAACCCGGACATGTAGCTGCCGGTGAAGGCCCCGCCCGCGTATGCGGTGACGTCGTTGCCCAGGCCGCGCTGGTAGACGCCCTGCAGCATGTTCGGCCGACGCTCCAGGCTGGGATCGTTGAGCCGCCCGGCCGTCAGGCTGTAGCGCGTGGTCCCGGGGCGCAGCAGTTGTACGGTGGTGGCGAACGGCACGATGAAACTGCGGACTTCCCCGCTGGCTTCGGTCACCCGCACTTCCAGGTCCCCGCCATAGCTGGCGGTCTGCAGTTCGTCGAGAGCGAACGCCCCGGGTGCCACCGTGGTTTCGTAGATGAGGTAGCCGCGCTGGTAGACCGATACCCGCGCATTGGTACTGGCGGTCCCACGGACCACCGGAGCGTAGTAGCGCAGCGAATCCGGCAGCATCCGGTCATCGCTGGATAGCTGCACTCCACGGAAGGACACCGCATCGAAGAACTCGCTGCTGGTGGAGTTTTCTCCCAGCAATAACTGCGCACGCCAGGCCGGCAGGTCGGTCTGCACATAGGTTGCGCTACGCTGGTAATGGCTGCCCATGCGGCGCGACCAGGTGGCCGTGCCGTTGTGGCGCAGGCGCGCCCGCCCGAAATTGAAGCCGGCGTTCATCCCGGCATAGCCGCTGGTGGCGCTCCTGCCGTGGTTTTCCCTGACGTGGAGATTGCTGTTGTAGTTGAGCAAGGCGGCGGAAATGCCGCTGTCCCAGCTCGCCGGATCGACATAGGTCTTCGAAGAATCCAGGCTCAGGTAATAGCTGGGCACCGAGACATAGATCGACTGCTCGGCGATATCGAGCTTGACCCGGGCCCCCGGCACATAGCGCTCGAGAGGGTCGCAGTGCAAACCTTCGGGCAGAGGATCGCGAGCCGAGGAACGGTCCTGGCCACGCGCGCTCTTCTCCAGGTCGATGCCCGCCCGCTCCAGCAGGCCCCGGTCGTAGCAGAAGACCGCGCTTTCCCGCCCCGGCTGGCGGCGCAGCTCGACTTCCTCGACGCCACGCCATCGGCTGTTGAGCAGCAGGTCGAGGCGATAGCGGCCTGGCTCGATGACGTCGCCGCGCTCGAAACGCGACGTATCGATCGAGCGTCCGCCCGGCCCCAGGGCCAGCATCTGCGCGTCGAAGACGATCCGCCGCGACGGTGCGTCCAACCCGCCGGCCGGTGACGCAACGGCCACCGCGGGCGCCTGCGGCTGTTTCGCCGGTGCTCCCGCCCTGGCCTCCTTCGCTTTCGCCCCGGCTACGCCGGCGGCGCCGACGGAGGACCAGGACTGGCAGGAGGACAGCGAAGGAAACAGTGCCAGCAGACAGGCGAATCGCAGGGAACGAACGGCGATCCCTCCCTGTATCGCCATTCGCAACAGGGCGACCTGCCCACCGTAAGCGGGAGCGGACAAGCACCTATGAAGAGAAACTTTGGGCATATGTAATCCCTGCAGCGATTTTAAAATCGCCACTCATATGTCGGGCCGTAAGTAAAAAGCGGGGAAACGGAGGGGTTATTTGCCGAGTGCCCTATCGTGGGTATTGCGGCCACCGTAATCGTTGATGACTTCGTATCTGACGGAAGCGGCTTCCATGTTCTTCGGATTTCCCTGCCAGTCGAACTCCTTCGTCGAGAATGGCGCGACCATTCCCTTTCCCACGGACATGACACGGCCATCGACAATCAATTCGACGCTGGCGAACGAAACGTAGTAAGGCGTCGGATTATTTACCTGTACTACGGTCTTTTTTCCTGCTCCCCCTGACTCCAGAAACTTCCATTGAAGTTTCCCGGCAGCCGAATCGACACTCTTCAACTGGCTGGGTCGAAAGAAGAGTTTGAAGCGCGAACGAAAGGAAAACTGCAATGCATTGTTTTCGTCTTCGTCCCTGGGCGGAACTTCCAGGATATTCAGCCAGAACAGCGATTCGCGATCCGTCGGCAACGGGGCCTTCAGGTAGGCGATGCGCAATACAGCGCCGCCATTGGGCTCCACTCGCGTCACGGCCGGCGTGACACTGAAGGGAACCTGCAGTTCCTCGGGGGGAACGTCCTGCCGGCCATCGTCGATCCAGGCTTGCGCCAGCACGGGAGTGCCGGAGGTATTGCTGACCCGCAAGGTGACCTCGCGCTCGCTGGCCGGAAAGACGACGCGAGTGCCCTGTGCGATCAGCCCGGCGTGAGCCGTTCCGACGCACAGGGCGATGGCCACGGCGCTTGCCGCCACGAAAGAATGAAAACGATGCATTAGCGGCGCCATGGCCTCACCTCTTCGTCCGTCGACCGCCGCTTACTCGTACGCCAGGAGGTAGCGAATACGGGACAGGCCGGTACCCGCGGTCACGGCCTTCTCGGTGGACACATAGGAGGCCTTGTACTTCAGGGTCGCCGTGTTCTTCACGACGGTTGCCTTCTGCGGGGCGGCCTCGACCAAGCCCAGCGGGATCTTCGTGGTGTTGGTCGCCGAATTGTTGAAGATCTGGATCTGCACGCCCTTGGCTTCCGACGGCCCCATCAGCATCAGGTTGCCGCTGATACGGTCGACGTTGGTGACCTGATCGAAGGCGATGGAAACCTTCTTGTCATTGGTGCAGCCGGCACCGGAGAGGACCAGATCGAACTCCTGGAAAGTGGAGTTGGTTCCGACGGCGGTGAAATGGGTCGGCGCCACGATACCCAGGTCGACGTTGGTGACGTTGCCCGCACCCGGCGCCTGGCCGTTGATATCGCACGCGACTTCGGTGATGTTGCCCGAGAAGTTGACGATCCCATCGACCGCATGGGCCACGGGGGACATCAGCGCGAGAAGGGTGCCCGACGCAACGAGGGGCGCAAGAATTGCACGTTTGAACTTGTTCATCTGATTTCCTTTGGAGTTGTGGAACATCCTGGCTGCTCCCTGGAGAGCCGATGCAGTACGAACCGGCCAAGGTAGCCAAGCCTTTGCGCGCAACCGGAACGGCCGCCTAGAGCGCCTCCGACCATTACGCGACAGCCGAAGATTGCGCCCTGATAAACGCAGACCCAAATACTAGAAAGAAAGACAGGATTTAAAAATAATAATCATACGAAAATATATGTAGTCCATTTCCTACAACAGCCAACAAGCACATAAGAATAAATTCAGAAAATGCTTATAGAAGAACAGGAACCCATTAACTAAAAAACCAAAAAAAAGAAGAAACGAAAACTCATCTAAGACTTCACCTTCGATAACTTTCCCTTCGCCGCTCCGTGCTATTTCCGTGGCATATCGACCTATCAACCATCCGGTCGATATCGGGATACTCGAAGACAGGCCAGCATGGGTTTCCCACGACGAGGAGAACCCTATGTCCGCCCACTCGCATTCCGGATGGATCACCGTCGGCGCCCTGGCCGACGGCTTCGCCCCGGACAACCACGTCCTTCCCGCCTGCGGCGATCTCGCCGGGCTCGAACGGGTCCTGCACTTCGCCAACGGCTGGGTCATCGAACATGCCTTCGACTCGCAGCGCCTGCGCTGGCGCCTGGCCGACGGCAGTGCCAGCGGCGAGTCGGACTACCGCGCCAGTTCACTGCGGGAAAACCTTTACCTGGTGGATTTCCTCAAGCAGGAAAACGGCCGGCCGGTCTCGGTCAGCCTGGTGCTGGACTTCGACAACCAGGCGTTCACCGCGGTGCTCGGCCATCTGCCCGACCGCGCGGCCTGCGAACAGGGCCTGTTCGCCCGGGCCCTGGCCGGCCGGGAACTGACCGGCGTGGAGGCCGAGTTCCTGCATGGCAGCCTCGACCGCCCGTGGCAGCCCGGCGCCTGCCCGCACGTCCCCAGCGACGAGTTGGTCGGCCTGCGCAACCGCTACGTCTACAGCGCCAGCGAGGCCTACGAACACATCTACCTCAATCCCGCCTTCTACACCTGGCAATGCCTGCGCGGCGCCGAGCGAGGGCTGGCCGATACCGACCGCTGCCACTGCTACCGACTGGCCGAACGCCTGTACCTGTTCGTCTGGCGCGAGAAGATCGTGCCGACCCTCGGCGTGCTGCTGATCGACCTGGAAGCCGGGCGCACCGACGGCAAGATCTTCGGCTACCAGGACGACGACTTCGCCACCCCGGTGAACTTCCCGGTCGGCGCCCTGGCCCAGGTGCTCAACCAGACCCGCCACGACCTGTGAGGACGCCCATGGACACCACCTTCGGCCTCGACCTGGCCCGCGTCGAAACGCTGTTCAAGCGCGAGCTGCGACGCTTCGACGAACTGCATCCGCGCTCCGCCCAGGCCTACCGGGAAAACCGCCGCCACTGGCTATACGGCGCACCGCTGCACTGGATGCAACAGTGGCCGGGCAACTGCCCGCTGCTGGTGAAGGAGGCCCAGGGCGCGCGCGTCACCGACATCGATGGCCAGCAGTACGTCGACTTCGCCCTCGGCGATAGCGGCGCCATGTTCGGCCACGCCCAACCGGCGGTGGCCGACGCCATCGCCCGCCAGGCGCGGCGCGGCTCGACCCTGATGCTGCCGACCGAGGACAGCCTGTGGGTCGGCGCCGAACTGGCGCGGCGCTTCGGCCTGCCCTATTGGCAGGTGACCACCTCGGCCACCGACGCCAACCGTTTCGTCCTGCGCCTGTGCCGGATGCTCAGCGGACGCGACAAGGTGGTGGTGTTCAACTGCAACTACCACGGCAGCGTCGACGAATCGCAGGTGGAATTCGACGCCGCCGGGCGCATGGTTCCGCGCGCGGGCGTTCACCCCAATGGCGTACGCCACGCCACCACCACCCGCCTGGTGGAATTCAACGACCTCGACGCGCTGGAGGCCGCCCTCGCCCATGGCGACGTCGCCGCGGTGCTCACCGAACCCTTCATGACCAACGTCGGCATGGTCCCGCCGGCCGAAGGCTTCCACGCCGGCCTGCGCGAACTGACCCGCCGCCACGACGTGGCGCTGATCATCGACGAGACCCACACCATCTCCTGCGGTCCCGCCGGCTATAGCGGCGCGCATGGCCTCGAGCCGGACTTCTTCGTCCTCGGCAAATGCATCGCCGGCGGCATTCCCAGCGCCGTCTGGGGATGCAGCCAGGCGCAGGCGGAGCGGATCTGGGCGGTACTGCCGCACTTCCGACCGGGGCAGGCGATCAACCATTTCGGCTTTGGCGGCACCCTGGCCGGCAACGCGCTGCAACTGGCGGCGATGCGCGCGACCTTCGCCGAAGTGATGACGGAGGACGCCTATCGGCACATGTTCCAGCTCGCCGCGCAGCTCGAGGCGGGCGTCCGCGCGACGCTCGAGGAACTGCGCCTGCCCTGGCACGTGACGCGCATCGGCGCGCGCGTCGAGTACCTGTTCATGACCCACGCCCCGCGCAACGGCGGCGAGGCCCACCACGCACGCAACGGCCTGATCGAGGCCTGCCTGCACCTCTACCTGCTCAACCGCGGCGTGCTCTTGACGCCATTCCACAACATGGCGCTGACCTGCCCGGCGACCCGCGCGGAGGACGTCGAACTGCACGACCGCCTGCTCCGCGATTGCCTGGGCGAACTGCTGGAGCGCCCATCGTGAGGCGCTTGGAGAACCGCGTCGCACTGGTCACCGGCGCCGGCCAGGGCATCGGCCGGGCCATCGCCGAATGCTTCGCCGCCGAAGGCGCCAGGGTTCTGCTGGCGACGCGTACCGCCAGCCGCGGCCAGGCCGTCCTGGAGGCGATCCGCCTGGGCGGAGGCACGGCCGAACTGCTGGCCGTCGACCTGAGCGAGTACGACGCCGCGAGACGAGCGGTGAGCGCGACCCTGGAGCGCTTCGGCCAGTTGGACATCCTCCTGCACAACGCCGCTGCCTTTCCCCAGTGCGCCCTCGCGGAACTGGACGAAGGCACCCTGGAACGGACCCTGGCGGTGAACCTGAAAAGCTGCTTCCGGCTGACCCAGGCCGCCCTTCCCGCCCTGCGCCGCAGCGTGGCCGGGCGCGTCCTGGTGACCTCCTCGGTGACCGGCCCGCGCACGGCGATCCCTGGGCTCTCGCACTATGCGGCGAGCAAGGCCGGGGTCAACGGTTTCATCCGCGCCGCCGCGCTGGAGCTGGCCGGCGACGGCATCACCGTCAACGGCGTCGAGCCCGGCCTGGTCGCGACTCCGGCGCTGGGCAGCCTCGGCGACGCCGCCGCGCTGGCCGCGCACATCCCCCTCGGGCGTGTCGGCCAGCCGCTGGACATCGCCCACGCCATGCTCTTCCTCGCCTCCGACGAGGCGAGCTACATCACCGGGCAGACCCTGGTTGTGGATGGCGGCGCGTTGCTGCCGGAAAACGGCGGGCTGGCCTGAAGCCGCTGGCGTTCGCCCTCTCCCTCCAGAGAGAGCGCTTTCCGACGTATCCGGCAAACACTTCCGCCGGCTCCGGTAGGGCGCTCGCCCTGTCCCACGGACAAGGGCCGACCATTTGCCGGGCGATTATCGAAAGCCCCTGCAAAATGGATGAATAAGAATGACTCTCAGCAGGTTAGTATCGGAAATCCCCAACCGAGAGGATTCGCTTCATGTTCCGCTCCACCTCCCATGTCCGTACCGAATCGGCGGCACGCTACGTCAATCGCCTGTGCAAGCACTGGGGCCACAAGTTCGAAGTCGAACTCACACCCGAGCGCGGCTTCATCGACTTCGGCGACTCCAACTGCGAGCTGCTCGCCCACCCCGACCATGTCCTGATGATTCTCAACAGCCCCGACGAGGACAGCCTCGCCCACATGCAGAACGTGGTCGCCGATCACCTGCAACGCATGGCCAACAGCGAAAGCCTGGAGATTGCCTGGCAGCCCGCCGAAAGCTGAACGCGCCGCCACCCGGCCGCCCTTCGCGGCCGGGCGCCGGGCGTCACGCGGGGCCATGGAAAGTGCAATTCATTCCCCGGAAAAGCCATTCAGCTCGCTCCGCCCCCGTCCCATCATCCCCTCCAGGCGCTCTCGCGCAGATAACAACAATGACTGGAGACGATGATGAAACCCGAAGATTTCCGTGCCTCTGCCACCCGTCCGTTCACCGGCGAGGAGTACCTCGCCAGCCTGCGCGACGACCGTGAGATCTACATCTACGGCGACCGCGTCAAGGACGTCACCAGCCACCCCGCCTTCCGCAACGCGGCCGCCTCCATGGCCCGGCTCTACGACGCCCTGCACGATCCGCAGAGCAAGGAAAAGCTCTGCTGGGAGACCGATACCGGCAACGGCGGCTATACCCACAAGTTCTTCCGCTACGCGCGCAGCGCCGACGAACTGCGCCAGCAGCGCGACGCCATCGCCGAGTGGTCGCGGCTGACCTACGGCTGGATGGGCCGCACCCCGGACTACAAGGCCGCCTTCGGCAGCGCCCTCGGCGCCAACCCGGGCTTCTACGGGCGTTTCGAGGACAACGCGAAAACCTGGTACAAGCGCATCCAGGAAGCCTGCCTGTACCTCAACCATGCCATCGTCAACCCGCCGATCGACCGCGACAAGCCGGTGGACCAGGTCAAGGACGTGTTCATCTCGGTGGACGAGGAAGTCGACGGCGGCATCGTCGTCAGCGGCGCCAAGGTGGTCGCCACGAATTCCGCGCTGACCCACTACAACTTCGTCGGCCAGGGTTCGGCGCAACTGCTCGGCGACAACACCGACTTCGCCCTGATGTTCATCGCGCCGATGAACACCCCCGGCATGAAGCTGATCTGCCGCCCCTCCTACGAACTGGTGGCGGGTATCGCCGGATCGCCGTTCGACTACCCGCTGTCCAGCCGTTTCGACGAGAACGACGCGATCCTGGTGATGGACAAGGTGTTCATCCCCTGGGAGAACGTACTGATCTACCGCGACTTCGAGCGCTGCAAGCAGTGGTTCCCCCAGGGTGGCTTCGGCCGGCTGTTCCCGATGCAGGGCTGCACCCGCCTGGCGGTCAAGCTCGACTTCATCACCGGCGCCCTCTACAAGGCCCTGCAATGCACCGGCTCCCTGGAGTTCCGCGGCGTGCAGGCGCAGGTCGGCGAAGTGGTGGCCTGGCGCAACCTGTTCTGGTCGCTGACCGACGCCATGTACGGCAACGCCAGCGAATGGCACGGCGGCGCCTTCCTGCCCAGCGCCGAGGCCCTGCAGGCCTACCGCGTGCTGGCGCCGCAGGCCTACCCGGAGATCAAGAAGACCATCGAGCAGGTGGTCGCCAGCGGCCTGATCTACCTGCCCTCCGGCGTTCGCGACCTGCACAATCCGCAACTCGACAAGTATCTCTCCACCTATTGCCGCGGCTCCGGCGGCATGGGCCACCGGGAGCGGATCAAGATCCTCAAGCTGCTCTGGGACGCCATCGGCAGCGAGTTCGGCGGCCGCCACGAGCTGTACGAGATCAACTACGCCGGCAGCCAGGACGAGATCCGCATGCAGGCCCTGCGCCAGGCGATCGGCAGCGGGGCGATGAAGGGCATGCTCGGCATGGTCGAGCAGTGCATGGGCGACTACGACGAGAACGGCTGGACCGTGCCGCACCTGCACAACCCGGACGACATCAACGTGCTCGATCGCATCCGCCAATGACGCCCGCGTCGCCTCGGAGGTTATCCCCATGTCCCAGCTCGAACCCAGGCAGCAAGCCTTCCGCAACGCCATGGCGCATCTTTCGGCGGCGGTCAACGTGATCACCAGCAACGGCCCGGCCGGACGCTGCGGGATCACCGCCACCGCGGTCTGCTCGGTCACCGACAGCCCGCCGACGCTGATGCTCTGCATCAACCGCAACAGCGAGATGAACACGGTGTTCAAGGCCAACGGTCGACTCTGCGTGAACGTCCTCAGCGGCGAACATGAAGAGGTGGCCCGCCACTTCGCCGGCATGACCGAGGTCCCGATGGAACGCCGCTTCGCCCTCCACGACTGGCGCGAGGGCCTCGCCGGGTTGCCGGTGCTGCACGGCGCCCTGGCCAACCTGCAGGGACGCATCGCCGAGGTCCAGGAGATCGGCACCCACTCGGTGCTGTTGCTGGAACTGGAGGACATCCAGGTCCTCGAACAGGGCGACGGCCTGGTCTACTTCAGCCGCAGCTTCCATCGCCTGCAATGCCCCCGGCGGGCGGCCTGAACGGCGCCTCCAGGAATCCTCCGCCAGCGTTTCGAAGCCGCCGCCGAGAACCCGGCCAGGCCCTCAGCGGCGGTGCGCCGGCGGGATCGAGTAAGTGCCGACCACATGGGCGACCGGTTCCGCGTCGCCTTCGGAGAACAGCGAGACCTCGCCCATCGCCAGGGTCTTGCCGACCTTCATCAGGCGGCACTCGGCGACCACCCGGCGGTCCGCCGCGGGACGCCGCAGGAAGTTGATGGTCAGGCTGGTGGTCACCGCCAGCGGGACGATGCCGATCTCGCCCAGTACCGCCACGTACAGCGCGACATCGGCGATGGCCATCAGGGTCGGCCCGGAGACCGTGCCGCCGGGGCGCAGGTCGCTGGCGTCGACCGCCTGCCAGACCGTGGCGCTACGCTCGCCGACGGCTTCGACCACGACCCGGGTCTGGGGAAATTCGCGCTGGATGAAACGGGCGATCTGCTCTTTCTTGTCGGTCACGGAACGGGTCCTTGGCAGTAGGAGGAGGAAAGGTACGGTAGTCGGGTCTAGCGGCCACGCGCCTCGCTCGGCGTCATCCCGTAGCGCGCCTTGAAGGCCCGGGCGAAATGCGCCTGGCTGGAGAAGCCGTGGCGATAGGCGACCTCGGCGACATCCAGGCGCCGGCCCTGGGGCGAAGCGAGCAACTGGCGGGCCCGCTCCAGGCGCCGCTCCTGCAGGTAGCGCCCGGGCGAGCTGCCTTCCTGGGCGAACAGCCGCGCCAGGTGCCGGCTGGAGACGCCAGTGGCGGCGGCCACCCGCTCGCAGCTCAGGGCGGGTTCGTCGAGATGCTGCTGGATGTACTGCTTGGCCGCCAGCAGGTAGGACGCGCCCAGGGCGCTGGCACGGTGCTCGCCGGCATGGTCGCTGATGATGCTCGCCAGCAGGTCGTAGGCTTCCTCCTGGTAGCGCTCGGCATCCTCGCCATGGGGGCTGTCGAGGAAATCCCGGGTACGCTCGCCGAGGGTCCGCACCAGCAGGCGCTGCACCGGGCTTTCCGCGCCGATCTTCAGCGGTCCCTTGAAGTCGCGCAGGCAGCGCTCGGCGAAATCGTCCTGGGGAATGTCGAAGATGAACTGCCGCATCGGTCCGGAAAAACCGAACAGGTAGGGCTTGTCGGTCCGGTAGATAACCAGCTCGCCCGGTTGCAGGAGGTTGCAGCCGTTGTCCTGGTAGAAGAACGACTGGCTGCCCTGCACCAGGGAGACGAAGATCGACTCCTTGGGCACTGCGCGGATCATCGAGCGGTCGCGCTCCACCACGTGCTCGTTGCCGCCGATGCGGGCCAGCCGCAGGCGTTCGAGGCAGAGGTTGTCCTGGGTCGCGGCGAAGCCGGCCTGGGAATACGACGAACATTTCAGGCCAACCAGGATGGAAGCGTTGTAGTCCTCCCAGAACGCCAGCCGCTGCTCCAGGGGAATGTCCTGGGTGCTGGCCCGCCGGGTTTCGAGCAAGGCATGTGCGGGCATTTTTATTCTTCTCGTCGAACGCTGCGTGGACCTCCCGGACCTCAGGCAAGGCCTCCGGGGCCAGGCGCCGGGCCGCTCCGCCGACCTGTCGCGGTCGGTCGGCGAGGCGCCTGGCACCCCGTCATTAACATCTGAATCCTTTCCTCCGTCAATCGCCCTCCAGCCGGCTCCGACGCTGGGCAGGCCAGCTTGGCGGCGCGTCGCGGGTCGCGCCAGGCCATGTCCGAAAAGCGCAAGTTTCCTGGCCGCCAGGGTCAAACCCGAAGGCCCGCCCATGGCTAGAGTCGGCCCGACGATAACAACGACAGAGGCCGCCCCATGCCCGAACTCGCCACCCGTGAATTCTGGAAAGACCTGCAACCGATTCCCGACTGCTTCAAGCCGGACGCCAAGCCCGAGGTCTACCTGCGCAACGCGCCGACCGAGGACGAGCGCCTCTACGTGCCCTTCACCGAGACCGTGAAGTCGCGTCCGCTGTGGATCTCGCCAAGCGAAAACCGCTGGTGCGACATCCTGATGGCAACGAGCGCCGGCCTGGTCAACCGCCACTACCACCCGCACGAGGTGTTCGCCTACACCATCAGCGGCAAGTGGGGCTACCTGGAGCACGACTGGACCGCCACCGCCGGCGACTTCGTCTACGAGACGCCCGGCGAGGGCCACACCCTGGTGGCCTACGAGCACGAGCAGCCGATGCGTGCATTCTTCATCGTCAAGGGACCGCTGGTCTGGCTCGACGAGAAGGGCAACGCGGACGGCATCTTCGACGTCCACGACTACATCGCGATGTGCCGTGAGCACTACGACAAGATCGGCGTCGGCGCCGCCTACATCGACTCCCTGTTCCGCTGACCCCGGGCGCGCGCCGCCCTGGCGGACGCGCGCCTCCCCGCCGGCCGGCCCGCCCGGCCTGGAGACCGACATGGCGCATAACAACAATTCCGCCAGTTACGAAAACGTCCTGCTCTGCGTGCTGTTCCTGACCTTCGGCTTCGTCTTCTTCGACCGCCTGGCGCTGTCCTTCCTGTTTCCCTTCATGGAACAGGAGCTGCAACTGAGCAACAGCCACCTGGGCATGCTCTCCTCGGTGCTGGCCCTGGCCTGGGCGGTATCCGGCGCGCTGGTCGGCGCCTGGTCCGACCGCCGCGGGCAGCGCAAGCCGCTGCTGATCGTGGCGGTGATCCTGTTCTCGCTGTGCTCGGCGCTGTCCGGGCTGGTCGGCGGCTTCCTCAGCCTGCTGCTGTTCCGCGGCATCATGGGCCTGGCCGAGGGGCCGATCCTGCCGCTCTCGCAATCGCTGATGGTCGAGGCCTCCTCGCCACATCGCCGCGGCCTCAACATGGGTCTGCTACAGGGCTCGGCGGCCGGCCTGCTCGGCGCGGTGATCGGCCCGCCGCTGCTGGTGGCCCTGGCCGAAGCCCTCGGCTGGCGTCACGCCTTCATCGTCTCGTTGCTGCCGGGTCTGCTGATCGCCTGGTTGATCTGGCGCCATGTGCGTCCCGACCCGCCCCGCGCGCAGCGCCCGGCGCCGCGCGCAGAAGAAGCGAAAGGCAAGCGCCTGGCACTGCTGAAGAGCCGCAACATCCTGCTCTGCACCCTGATCAGTTGCGTATTCGTCACCTGGTTCATCGTGCTGATTTCCTTTACCCCGACCTTCCTGGTCAACGCCCGCGGCTTCAGCCCGGCGACCATGGGCAGGCTGATGAGCTGCCTGGGCGTCGCCTGGGTGGTCTGGGGCTTCGCCGTACCGGCGATATCCGATCGCATCGGCCGTCGACCGACCCTGGTGGCGTTCTCCCTGCTCGCCGCGTGTTGCCCGCTGGCGCTGCTCTATGCGCCGAACGCGACCAGCCTCGGCCTGCTGTTGCTGCTGACCTACACCGGGCTCGGCTGCTTCACCCTGTTCATGGCGACCATCCCGGCGGAGACCGTCTCGCGCGGCGTCATCGCCACCGCCCTCGGCCTGATCATGGGCCTCGGCGAACTGGTCGGCGGTTTCCTCGCGCCGACCGTGGCCGGCTTCGCCGCCGACCGCTTCGGCCTGTCCATCGTCATGTGGATGTCCTGCGGCGGCGCCCTGCTCGCCGCGTTCCTCTCGCTGTTCCTGCGCGAAACCGCGCCCGCCGTGCTGGCGCGCCAGCGCAGCGCGCCTACCTCCGTCCTGCAAGGAAACCAACCATGAAAGCACTGCGCTGGCACGCCGCCCGCGACCTCCGCCTGAGCGAACTGGAACGCCAGGCGCCGCGGCCCGGCGAAGTCGAACTGGAAGTCGCCTACTGCGGCATCTGCGGCAGCGACCTGCACGAATACCAGAGCGGCCCGCACTCGATTCCCCAGGCCGAGGCGCACCCGCTGTCCGGTTGCCGCGCGCCGCTGACCCTCGGCCATGAGTTCTGCGGCGTGGTCGCCGCGCTCGGCCCTGGCGTGGAGGGACCGCGCATCGGCGACCGCGTCGCGGTGGAGCCGGAATACCGCTGCGGCGAATGCCGCTACTGCCGGGAAGGCCGCTACAACCTCTGCGAGTCGATGGGCTTCATCGGCCTGATGGGCGACGGCGGCTTCGCCGAGCGCGCGCGGGTGCCGGCCTACATGCTGCACCGCCTGCCGGACGCGGTGGGCTTCCGCCAGGCCGCCGTGCTCGAACCGGCCGCCGTGGCCCTGCACGCGCTGCGCCGCAGCAGCCTGGCGCCGGGCCAGCGCTGCGCGGTGTTCGGGCTTGGCCCGATCGGTCTGCTGCTGGTGATGCTCGCCCGCCTGCGCGGAATCGAGGACATCGCCGCGGTCGACGTCAGTCCCGAGCGCCTCGCCCTAGCCGGCGAATTCGGCGCCAGCCGGGCGCTCGACGCCCGTGACGGCGACACGGCGGCGCGCCTGCGCGAAGGCGGCGCGCTCGATTGCGCCTTCGAGGCCGCCGGCAGCCAGGCCAGCCTCGACGCCGCCCTGGCCAGCCTGCGCAAGGGTGGCGAGCTGGTGCTGGTGAGCCTGATGGGCGAGGTCAGGCTGGACGCCTTCGACCTGGTCAACCGCGAACTGCGCCTGCTCGGCAGCGTCGGCTACCGCGACGCCTACCCGGAGCTGATCGCCCTGCTCGCCGATGGCCGCCTCGACCTGGCCCGCGCAGTGACCCGCAGCGTGCCCCTGGAGCAGGCCGTCGAGCACGGTTTCGAGGCCCTGCTGCGCGACAAATCGCAGCTCAAGGTGCTGGTCAATCCCAACCCGGCCCTGGCCGACGCCTGAAGGAACGATCACCGATGGTTTTCCAACACGATATCTACGCCGGCCAGCAGGTACTGGTCACTGGCGGCAGCTCCGGCATCGGCGCGGCCATCGCCATGCAGTTCGCCGAACTCGGCGCCGAAGTCGTCGCCCTCGGCCTGGACGCCGACGGCGTGCACGCACCGCGTCATCCGCGGATTCGCCGGGAAGAACTGGACATCACCGACAGCCAGCGCCTGCAACGGCTGTTCGAAGCGCTGCCGCGCCTGGATGTGCTGGTGAACAACGCCGGCATCAGCCGCGACCGCGAGGAATACGACCTGGCTACCTTCGAACGGGTGCTGCGCCTCAACCTGAGCGCCGCCATGCTCGCCAGCCAACTGGCCCGGCCGCTGCTGGCGCAGCGCGGCGGCAGCATCCTCAACATCGCCTCGATGTACAGCACCTTCGGTTCCGCCGACCGCCCGGCCTACAGCGCCAGCAAGGGCGCCATCGTCCAGCTCACCCGTTCCCTGGCCTGCGAGTATGCCGCCGAGCGCATCCGGGTCAACGCCATCGCCCCCGGCTGGATCGACACGCCGCTGGGCGCCGGGCTCAAGGCCGACGTCGAGGCCACCCGCCGGATCATGCAGCGCACGCCGCTGGCGCGCTGGGGCGAGGCGCCCGAGGTGGCCAGCGCCGCGGCCTTCCTCTGCGGTCCCGGCGCCAGCTTCGTCACCGGCGCCGTGCTGGCGGTGGACGGCGGCTATCTCTGCGCCTGAGCCGCCTTCGCTCCGGATGCACCTGTCCGCTTGGGGCGGACAGCGATTCGCACGACAGAACAACAACAAGACGAGTGCCTTGCCATGAAAACCCTCCGCACCTTGCCGGCGCTGCTCTGCGCCGGTTTCCTCGGTCTCTCCGCGCAGGCCGCCGAAGACAGCCGCAGCGGCCCGCTGGCCGGGTTCGGCGAACGACTCCAGCGCCACGGCGTGAAGACCCACGCGCAGTTCTGGAGCCTGTCGCTGAAGAACCTCGACACCGGCCCGCGCCAGCACAGCTTCGGCAACAGCGGCGACCTGTTCCTCGGCGCCGACCTCGACCTCGCCACCCTCGCCGGCCTGGACGGCGCCTCGCTGCACATCGAGGAAACCCTGTTCATCCTCGACCGCGGCACCGGTCAGCCCACCGGGCCGAGCTGGCAGGGCGCGGTGGGCAGCTACTTCGGCGGCGCGCCGCTGCACAACGACATCGGCGCCAACCAGCTGAGCCTGCTCACCTGGCAGCAGCAGTGGCTGGGCGGACGCCTCGACAGCCATCTCGGACGGACCAATGCGCGGCGCTATTTCCTGATCTACAACTGCGAGACCGTGGTCACCTGCAACGACCCGATCATCGACGCCTCCACCGGCATCCTGCCGCCGCCCTACGGCGCCTGGGGCGGCTACCTGAAGTACCGGGCGACCCCGACCCTGTACCTGCACGCCGGGGCCTTCGAGTCCAACCCGGTGGATTACCTGAAGAAGCGCCATGGCCTCGATTTCGGCACCGACGACGCCAGCGGCACCAGCCTGCTGCTGGGGATCGGCGACAAGCGCGAGGAAAGCCTCGATCCCTACCGCTCGCACTATGAACTCAACGCCTACCTGAACACCGCCAACCAGGTCGACCCGCTCACCGGCGCCAGCGACCACGGCAGCGCCGGCGGCTTCTTCAAGTTCCAGCAGCTGTTCTGGCGCGCCGACGGCGGCCGCCTCGATTCGCCGAGGGCGCTGGGGCTGTTCGGCTCGCTGTCGGTATCGGCCGACGACAAGCAGCCGTTCCGTCATTTCGCCGAGCTGGGCCTGACCTACCATGCGCCCTTCGACCGCACGCGGGACAAGCTCAACCTCAAGGCCAGCTACCTGCGCCTGAACGATCACCAGCTGGAGTTCCAGCGCCAGGCGCGGATCGCCGCTGGCGGCGATGCGAAACTCGGCCAGCGCGACGTGTACGCCCTGGAAACCAATGCGCACATCGCACTGACCCCGCACATCGCGCTGGAGCCGTCGGTGCAGTACATCTTCAACCCGGACAACTACTACAACCCCGGCGCTCGCGAACTGAGCGGAGACGGTTTCGTCGTCGGCCTGCAACTGATGGTCGACATGGGCTCGCTGCTGGGGCTTTAGCGCGCCGCCTGGCAGCCTCGGTCAACCCCGCCGGCAGGCTGGGACAAGCGGCCGGGCGCGCTTCCCCGTCCAATGGAGTAGCGTCGCGCCCATGGGCGCGGGGCGAAAAAGAACGCCGGGCGAGGCCCGGCAGCACACCCAGAAAGGTGCCGACATGACTTCCACTGCCCGCCGCTCGTTCGACTACATCGTGGTCGGCGCCGGCTCCGCCGGTTGCGTCCTGGCCAACCGTCTTTCCGCCGATCCCGCCGTCTCGGTCTGCCTGGTCGAGGCCGGCCCCAGCGACCGCACGCCGCTCCCCGCCGCCTACATCCGCACGCCGGCCGGGATCATCCGCCTGATCGCCAACCCGAAGTGGAACTGGATGCATCGCTTCGCCGCCCAGCCCGGCACCGCCAACCAGCCGATCGCCTGCCCGCGCGGCAAGGTCTGGGGCGGCTCCAGCGCGATCAACGGGATGATCTACATCCGCGGCGACCGCCACGACTACGACCGCTGGGCATCCCTCGGCAACCGTGGCTGGAGCTACGACGAGCTGCTGCCGTACTTTCGCCGCTCGGAACATTTCGAGCCGGGCGAATCGCCCTGGCACGGGCGCGGCGGCGAATTGAACGTCGCCGCGCAGCGCAGCCCGGGCCCGATCAACCAGGTGTTCTTCCAGGCCGCCGAGGAAATGGGCTGGCCGTACAACGCCGACTTCAACGGCGAGCGCCAGGAAGGCATCGGCCCGTTCCACGTCACCCAGGTCAACGGCGAACGCTGTAGCGCGGCGCGCGCCTTCCTGCACCCGGCCCTGGCGCGGCCCAACCTCACCGTGCTCAGCTCGGCGCTGACCCTGCGCGTGCTGCTGGAAGGTACCCGCGCCACCGGCGTGGAGATCAGCCAGGCTGGCGCGGTCGTGCAATTGCAGGCACGCCGCGAAGTGATCCTCAGCGCCGGCTCGATCAACTCGCCGCAGCTCCTGTTGCTCTCCGGCATCGGCCCGGCGGCGGAACTGGCGCGCCACGGCATCGTCCAGCGCCATGAGTTGCCTGGGGTCGGCGAGAACCTGCAGGACCACCAGGACATCGTGCTGATGTACCGCACCGAGGCCAAGCTCGGCTACGGCCTGGGCTTCTCGCCGAAGGGCTGGCTGCCGCTGCTGCGCTCGCCCTGGCAGTACCTGTTCGGCCGGCGCGGGGCGCTGACCTCGAACACCGTCGAGTCCGGTGGCTTCCTCCGCCTCGACCCGCAGGCAGAGACCCCGGAGCTGGGTCTGATCGTCGCCCCCGCGCTGAAGAACCAGCCGCAGCGCCTGGTCCCCTTCGGCCACGGGGTCAGCCTGCACGTCGCGGTGATGCACCCGCAGAGCCGCGGGCGGGTCCGCCTGAACTCGCCAGACCCGCACGACCGGCCGCTGATCGAAGCCAACTTCCTCAGCCACCCTGCCGACCTCGATACCCTGGTCCAGGGTTTCCAACTGGTCCGCAAACTGGCCGCCAGCCGCAGCTTCGCCCGTCACCTCAAGGGCGAGCTGGTACCGGGCCCGCAGGTTTCCAGCCGCGGCCAGATCGAGGCCTGGATCCGCGCCAACCTGGGCACCGTGTTCCATCCGGTGGGCACCTGCAAGATGGGCCACGACCAGCTCGCGGTGGTCGACGACCAGTTGCGCGTGCACGGCCTGCAAGGCCTGCGGGTGGCCGATGCGTCGATCATGCCGACGCTGATCACCGGCAATACCAACGCCCCGGCGATCATGATCGGCGAGAAGGCCGCCGACCTGATCCTCGGCAAGCCGGCGCCCCATGCACCGCCCGCGCGACAACCGGCCGTGCAGGCTCTGGCCGGCGCCTGACTAGCCGCCCTGGCTGCAGGCGCTGGCGTACTTGCGGTAGGCCAGCGAATGCAGCTTGCCGGCGGAGTCTAGGTAGTCCATCCGTGCATCGACGATCTCGCAGGTGGTCGACGCCTGTTCCTGGGTCGCCACCACCTTGTGCACATCCAGCGGCATGCCGTAGCGGTAGCTTTCGGTCGGTACCGGTGCGGCGGCCTGGGCGGCGAACGCGGGAAGCGCAAGCGCGGCGAGCAGGGTGGTGGCGAGCAGGGTGCGAGTCATGGGGGATCTCCTGGCGGCAGGACCGCGTCGGTGGAAGGCGACATGCCTTCGTCGAGGCCTATTCCAGGCCGCGGAGTTGTCCCGGATGTGTCGCTGGAATGCCCGATTCGTCAGCCGCTGTATCGCCGCTGCCGGCCGATACATGGCCGTACATTCGCCGCCCCGCTCCCGCCGGACGAATCGCGCCCGGCGCCATCCGTCGTCTCCCCCGTTCGCGACAGCGACAACCGGGCTTTTTTGCACGCCCCGGTATTCGCCCCGGCTCCGGATACAGTGCAATACAAACCCCGGCAGGCAAGCGCCGCGGGCGCGGATACACTGCTTGCAAGCACACCAACCGCCACGGGAGCCAGGCAATGGAGCATGTCGATCACATCCTGATCGTCGACGATGACCGCGAGATTCGCGAGCTGGTAGGCAACTACCTGAAGAAGAACGGCCTGCGCACCACCATCGTCGCCGATGGCCGGCAGATGCGCGCGTTCCTCGAAGCCAACACGGTGGACCTGATCGTCCTCGACATCATGATGCCCGGCGACGACGGCCTGCTGCTCTGCCGCGAGCTGCGCGTCGGCAAGCACAAGGCCACGCCGGTGCTGATGCTCACCGCGCGCAACGACGAGACCGACCGCATCATCGGCCTGGAGATGGGCGCCGACGACTACCTGACCAAGCCCTTCTCCGCCCGCGAACTGCTTGCCCGGATCAACGCCGTGCTGCGGCGTACGCGGATGCTGCCGCCGAACCTCACCGTGAGCGAGAGCAGCCGGCTGATCGGCTTCGGCCAGTGGCAACTGGACACCAGCGCCCGCCACCTGCTCGACGACGCCGGCACCGTGGTCGCCCTCAGCGGCGCCGAGTACCGCCTGCTGCGGGTGTTCCTCGATCATCCGCAACGGGTACTCAGTCGCGACCAGTTGCTCAACCTGACCCAGGGCCGCGAGGCGGACATCTTCGACCGTTCCATCGACCTGCTGGTCAGCCGCCTGCGCCAACGCCTCGGCGACGACGCCCGCGAACCGGAGTACATCAAGACCGTGCGCAGCGAGGGCTATGTGTTCTCGCTGCCGGTGCGACTGGTCGAGGCCCATCCATGAAGCTCGCCGTGCCGCGCCCGCGCAGCCTCGCCGCGCGCCTGGCGCTGATCCTCTTCGCCGGGCTGGTGCTGGCCTACGGGCTGTCCTTCGCCTCGCAGTTCTACGAGCGCTACCAGACCGCGAAGCACATGATGCTCGACAGCCTCGAACAGGACGTGGCGATCTCGGTAGCCATGCTCGACCGCCTGACGCCCGCCGAGCGCGAGGCCTGGCTGCCGCGCCTGGAACGACGCACCTACCGCTATCGCCTCGACGCCGGCGAGCCCGGCCAGCCGCTGGCGCTGGCCGACGCGCCGGTTGCCGCGCACTCCATCGAACGCGCCCTCGACGGTCAATACCCGCTGACCCTGCGCACGGTGGCCGACAGCCGTCCGCACTTCCAGGTCCTCCTGCGCCTGCGCGACGGCAGCCCGCTGACCATCGACGTCACGCCGGCCCCGGTGCCGCTGTCCGGCTGGCTGCCGCTGGTACTGCTGGTGCAGTTGCTCCTGCTGCTGCTCTGCACCGGCCTCGCGGTGCGCACCGCCATCGGTCCGCTGACCCGGCTGGTGAAGGCCGTGGAACATCTCGATCCGAATCGTCCGGCACAGCCTCTCGCGGAAACCGGCCCACGCGAAGTGGCGCATGCGGCGGCGGCCTTCAATGCCATGCAGGCGCGCATCGCCGACTACCTCAAGGAGCGCATGCAGTTGCTCGCGGCGATTTCCCACGACCTGCAGACGCCGATCACGCGGATGAAGCTGCGCGTCGAGTTCATGGACGCCTCCAGCGACAGGGACAAGCTGTGGAACGATCTCGAAGAGATGCAGCACCTGGTCCGCGAAGGCGTGGCCTATGCCCGCAGCATGCACGGCAGCACCGAAACCAGTTGCCGGGTGGACCTCGACGCCTTCCTCGACAGCCTGGTCTTCGACTACCAGGACAGCGGCAAGCAGGTACAACTCGACGGCCGTACCGGCGCGGTGATCGACACCCGTCCGCACGCCCTGCGCCGGGTGCTGGTGAACCTGGTCGACAATGCGCTGAAGTTCGCCGGCGCCGCGCGCCTGGAAGTGGAACGCCGTACCGATGGCGGCACGCGAATCCAGGTGCTGGACAATGGCCCGGGGATTCCCGCCGAGGAACTCGACGAGGTGCTCAAGCCCTTCTACCGGGTGGAAAACTCGCGCAATCGCGACACCGGTGGCACCGGCCTCGGCCTGGCCATCGCGCAGCAGCTGAGCCTGGCCCTCGGCGGCCGCCTGACCCTGGCCAACCGCGCCGGCGGCGGGCTTTGCGCGCGCATCGAGCTGGACCCCTGAGGCGCCCGTACAGAGCGATACATAACCGCCCTCGGCGGACACACTGCGGATAAACCCGCTTGCAACACTCCTGGCCACGGGAAGCGGCGGCACATCGCCGAGCCGCTCCCGGCAACCAGGAGCCCCACCATGACCGTCCCAACCTCTCAATCCGCCTGGCACGGCTGGCGACTGTTCGCCGTCCTCGCCGTCGCCGTGCTGTGCATGACCGCCCTCGTCCTGGCTCTCCAGGCGCAACCGGTGGAGGGCCTGCGCAGCGCCATCCGCGCCACCGCGCGCAGTTCCTTCGCGCTGTTCCTCGCCGCTTTCCTCGCGTCCTCGCTGGCGACCCTGGTGCCCGGCCCGGGGACCCGCGCGCTGCTCCGTGAAAGGCGCTACCTGGGCCTGGCCTTCGCCTTCTCCCACGCAGTACACGCCTTGCTGATCCTGGCCTACTGGAAGCTGTTCCCCGAGACATTCTGGAGCGGCCGCTCGGTCGCGGCGAACATCCCCGGCTCGATCGGCTACCTGTTCATCCTGCTGCTCACCCTCACCTCCTTCCGCACCCCGGCCCGACTGCTCGGCCCACGCGCCTGGAAAGCCCTGCACTCGACCGGCACCTGGGTGCTGGCGGGCATCTTCTGCCTGTCGTTCTTCAAACGCATCCCCATGGGCGGCTGGTACGTACTGGCGTTCGCCACGATCTTCTCCGCCATCGTCCTCAAGCTCACCGCCAAGCTCGCCGTGCGCTTGCGTCGTCGCGACGTACAGCCGGCCTGACCCATCCACCGCCCTCAACGAGACATCGATCATGCAAGCATCCGACCTGCGCGCCTGGCGCCGACCCTTCGCCCTGCTCGACCGCTGCGGCGGCTGGAGCGCCGACCTGTCCCTGCGACTGTTCCTGGCCTGGGAGTTCTTCGAGTCCGGTTGGGAAAAGTGGAACGGCGAGAACTGGTTCGGCGATATCCAGTCGGCTTTCCCCTTTCCCTTCGACCGCCTGCCCGCCGCCTTCAACTGGGAACTGTCGCTGTGGGCCGAACTGCTCGGCGCGCTGTTCCTCCTGCTCGGCCTCGGTACCCGCCTGACCGCCCTGGTGCTGATCGTCGTCACCCTGGTGGCGACCGCCGCCGTACACTGGCCGGCGGAGTGGTCGAGCCTGGCGGAACTGGCCCGCGGCTACTCGATCACCGACCACGGCTTCGGCAATTTCAAGCTCCCGGCGATCTACCTGGCGGCGCTGCTGCCGCTGCTGTTGGCGGGGGCGGGGAAGCTGAGCCTGGACCACTGGCTCGGGCGGCGCCTGGGCCTGTCCCGCTAGGATTCGGCCAGCCACGGAAAAACCCCGGAACGCGATCGCCTCCGGGGGTTTTCACAGCAAGCCAGAACCATCCCACCCACCGCGTAGGGCGAATAGCGCCAACGGCGCTATTCGCCGATACACCGGACCCACCCCGGCGGATAACCGCAAGCGGTTATCCGCCCTACACCAAGACCGTCCCACCCACCACGTAGGGCGGATAGCGCCAAAGGCGCTATCCGCCGATGCATCGACTCCACAAGGGCTGCGTCGTCATCCGCCCGCCCAATCGCGTTCCAGGGTTCCGAGCACGACACCCTGGGTCCGCAACGCTGCCAGCAACTCCAGCCCCGCCGCGTCGAGCGCTCCGGGCGCACTCCGCGCCTCGAGCGCCAGCGCCGCCAGGTGCTCGCGCCCGCTCAGGCGCCGTCTCGCCAGCGACTCCAGCAGGCGGCAGGCCAGCGGAGTCAGGCGCGCGGTATGCACGCGATGCGAGGAATCGCGGTGCATCAACAGCAGGGTCGGTTCCGCAGGCGCTTCGGCGAGCGCGACGTCCTCTTCGAGCCGATGCACCGGCCAGCGATAGCCCAGCGGCAGCGCCAGGCTCGACAGCAGCGGCACCCCGTCGAGCAGGTCGCCTTCACGCCGATACGGCGGATCGTCGGGCTCGGCCAGGTAGAGGCGCGTTTCGCTCCATTCGAAGTGGGCCAACTCGGCTTGCCACGCCGGCCGATACTCGCCCCGCTGCCGCAGGTAGTCGACGAAGACCCCGGCGATACGGGTGAACAGGGGGGTATGGCTTCTCTCCTCGCGATAGAACTCGCGCACCAGGCCATGCCACTGCTGCTCGCCAAGCAGCCCGCGCAAGCGCGGGAAGCCGCTGGCAAGGAGGCCTTCGATGGCGTTGTAGAACAGCTCGCGGTAGACCCGCAGGCGACGTTCTTCGATGTCCGGCGGCGGCGCATTGCCAAGCGGGTCGCGCAGGTGCCGGGCGAGGCTGAACTGCTGTTGGCGCAGGCGCTCATCCATGACGGCGTCCCTCGTCGCGTTGCCATTGGCGGATCTGCTCCACTTCCAGCAGCAGTTCGCCCAGCGGCGGATAGTTGAAGTCCCGCTCGAGCAGGGTCGGGCGCACGCCGAAGCGACGATAGGCGGCTCCGAGCAAGGCCCAGACGCCGGGCTTCACGGCGGCACCATGGGTGTCGATCTTCAGGTCCGGCGCCTCGTCGTAGTGCCCCGCCACATGGTAGGCGGCGACCCGCCCGGGCGGCAGCCGGACGAGGAAGTCGAGGGCGTCGTAGCCGTGGTTGCAGGCGTTGACGAACAGGTTGTTGACGTCCAGCAACAGGTCGCAGTCGGCCTCGTCGAGTACCGCGTTGACGAACTCGATCTCGCTCATCTCCCGGTACGGCGCTGCATAGTAGGAAATGTTCTCCACCGCGATGCGCCGCTCCAGGCGCTCCTGCGCCTCGCGGATGCGCGCCGCGACGTGACGCACCGCGGCCTCGGTGAACGGCAGCGGCAACAGATCATAGAGATGGCCATCGTCGGAACAGTAGCTGAGGTGCTCGCTGTACAACGCGACCCGGTGGCGGACGAGGAAGCGTCGGGTCTGCTCGATAAAGGCGGCATCCAGCGGCGTGGAGCCGCCGAGGGACAGCGAGAGACCGTGACAGGTCAGTGGAATGCGCTCCACCAGGCGCTCCAGGTCGGCACCGAAGGCACCGCCGACGCCGATCCAGTTGTCCGGCGCGCATTCGAGGAAGTCCACCGCGCCGGGCGCCATCGCCAGCAGTTGCGGAAGCAGGCCGCGCCTCAGGCCGAGGCCGGCGGCGTTGTCGATCAGGGTCATGGGATAGCTCCGGAAACGGCGACGCCCCCGCTTTCCCAGGGGAAAGAGAGGGCGCCGCCAGGGTGTGGAAAGGCTCAGTGCTGGCCTTGCTCCAGCTTGCTGAACAGCCCGGCGGGCATCGGCTTGCCGTTGGCCTCGTAGGTCTTGCGCAGGTGTTCGTAGGCCTCGGCTTCGGAAATGAAGCCGTCATGGTCGCTATCGATGCTGTCGAACTCACCGGCACGGTCCTTGGCCACCGCGAGGAACTCGGCGCGCGAGACCTTGCCATCGTGATCGGTGTCGGTTCGGGCAAAGGAGGCGTCGCCGCACTTGCCCTCCCCGCACTTGCCCTCGGCGCCGGCCTTGGCCGGGGTCTTCGCGGAGCCGCCGCTACCACACTTGCCTTCTCCGCACTTGCCTTCGCCGGCGCTCGCCGCCGCCACTTGCAGCCCCTGGCCCAGCGGCTCGACGGCGAACGCCGAACCGCCGAGCAGCATTCCCCCCACCAGTACGGCACCGAGCAGGCTGGCGGAAGTCTTTTGACGCGAATCGAAAACGGACATGCTTCTTCTCCACAGTAAACGCGGCCGGGCCGCAGGCGCGGCGCTGGTGGGCGCCGGTACGAACCGGGCGGCGGGACCTTCTGGGGTCGTCCCGGGCGCCGCGGTTCGGATGTGGCCATTTCGCCTGGGAGATGTATCGGGGGTGTATCGCCCGACACGTGGATTTGTACGCCGGAGGTATCGAAACCGCGCATGGATACAAAGCGATACGCAATCGAGCGCGGGCATGCCGACGAAGTGCCGGGCATCTCTCACTCCCGCCGGCCCATCTCGGCTACCGTTAGGAGACAGCCACCTGGCCCAGTCTCGAGGTCGAGCCCATCGTGCTGAAACGCATTCCGGTAACCCAGCTTCGCCTCGGTATGTTCGTCCAGAGCCTTTGCGGCTCGTGGCTGGACCACCCGTTCTGGAAAAGAGGTGGCTTCCTGCTCGACAGCCAGGCCGACCTGCAGCGCCTGCGCGAAAGCGCCGTGAAGGAGGTCTGGATCGATGCCAGCAAGGGCCTCGACCTCCCGGAGGAAGCGGCGGTCTCGGCCGCTGCGGTCCTGCCGGTCACCATGCCGGCCGGCCCTTCGCCGGCGCGGGTCGCCCTGGAGGAGGAAATCCGCCACGCCGCCCTGCTCTGCAGCCGTGCCAAGGCCGCCGTGGTCAGCATGTTCCGCGACGCGCGCATGGGCCAGGCCATCGATACCGCGCATGCATCGGACCTGGTGGACGAAATCTCCGCCTCGGTGCTGCGCCATCCCAACGCGCTGCTCAGCCTGGTACGGCTGAAGACCTCGGATGAATACACCTACATGCATTCGGTGGCGGTCTGTGCGCTGATGATCGCCCTCGCCCGCCAGCTCGAACTGCCCGACCCGCTGGTACGCGAGGCGGGGCTGGCCGGACTGCTGCACGACATCGGCAAGATGGCGGTGCCCGATCCGATCCTGAACAAGCCCGGCAAGCTCACCGACCCGGAGTTCGGCCTGGTTCGCCGGCATCCGCAGAACGGCGCGCGGATGCTGCTCGATTGCCGCCAGGTCAGCGCCCTGGTGGTGGATGTCTGCCTGCACCACCACGAGCGCATCGACGGCACCGGCTACCCCTTCGGCCTGGCGCAGGAGCAGATCAGCCTGCTGGCGCGAATGGGCGCGGTGTGCGACGTCTACGACGCGATCACCTCCGACCGTCCCTACAAGAAGGGCTGGAACGCCGCCGAGGCGATCCGACGCATGGCCGAATGGAACGGGCACTTCGACCCGCAGGTGTTCCGCGCCTTCGTCAAGGCGGTGGGCATCTACCCGGTCGGCGCGCTGGTCAGGCTGGAAAGCGGGCGCCTCGGCGTGGTCCTCGAACAACACGGCCGCTCGCTGCTGACGCCACGGGTCAAGGTATTCTTCTCGGCCCGCTCGAAGGTGCCGATCCCGCAGCAGGTGGTAGACCTGGGTAGGGCCGGACAGACCGACCGAATCGTCGGCTTCGAGCCGGCGGAAGCCTGGAACTTCCGCAATCTCGACGAGATGTGGACGGGACTGGCCAAGTCCACGGGCTCTTATTTCGACGCGGGAACCGGAAATCCGTAGACGCCTTCCGCCCGCAAGCCGAGCACCGCTCCCGTAGGGCGCATAACGCGAAGCGTTATCCGCCGTTTCGCCGCAATCTCCGCCTGCTCCGCGTTGCTTTAAGCGCACCATCGTCGATACTGCTGGCAATCCGCCGACAGTTTTCAAGAGGCCATATGAGTCCGCTCCTGGAGACAATCGAAGAGCACAGCAGAAATGGCTGTGCTCCATCCAAAGCGTTGATTGCCCTGTGGTCCGCAGGCGCCGACCTGAGGGTTTCCCCGAGGAAGGCTGGCCGCCTATGCGAACTTGCCGTCGTTGCCGCAGCAGGGAAAGCAGGCATGCTCGAGAGCGAGATCGTTGCGGCACGCCGGGCCTATGCCGCCAGCCTGGGAGTGACGCTTAGCGGAGCGATCAGCAACGCCGACGAGCCGGTCCATATCCGCCACGCCGTCAGCAATTCCAATCACAACCCCAACGCCTCAAACCGTATCAACCTTGGGAGGGCCCGAGCGTATAAAAAAAGGCGCGAGGAAGGTGATTACTTCTTCATCGACACTTGAATCGCCTGCATAACCGTTATCTCCCCCGCGCCTCAACGGCAGCCATCTCCAGCAACCACCCCCGGAACGCCAGCATCGCGCTGGTCTCCCCCCGCGACTGCAAGCGCGTCAGCCAGTAGCTGCCGGTACTCACTTCGGTGGCGAACGGACGCCGGATGCTCTCGCTGGCCAGTTGCCGGGCAAACATCGCCGCCGGCGCCAGGGCCACGCCGACACCCTGGCGGGCCGCCTCGAGCATGGCCAGCGAGGTGTCGAAGACGATGCTCCGGGTCAGTGGCGCGTGCGCCGGCAGTCCGGCCGCCTGGAACCACAGCGGCCACTCGTCGGCGCGGTAGGAGCGCAGCAGGGTGTGCTGCAGCAGGTCGGCGGGACTGTGCAACTGGGCGGCGACCTCCGGGCAGCAGAGCACCGTCAGCGGCGCCTCGAACAACGCCAGCGCCTCGGTGCCGTGCCAGGCGCCGCCGCCGAAGCGGATCGCGTAGTCGAGCCCCTCGGCGGCGATGTCGACGCGGTTGTTGTGGGTGGACAGGCGCAGATCGATGAAGGGATGGCGCGCCTGGAAGTCCTCCAGCCGCGGCAGCAGCCAACCGACCGTGAAGGTTCCGACCGCGCCGACGGTGAGCACGTCCCGGTAGTGGCCACCCTCGAAACGTTCCAGCAGGCCGGCGATGCGGTCGAAGGAGTCACACAGCACCGGCAGCAGGCTCTCGCCCTCGTGGGTCAGCATGAGGCCGCGCGGCAGACGCTTGAACAGGGCCACGCCGAGACGCTCCTCGAGGCTCTTCACCTGGTGGCTGACCGCCGCCTGGGTCACGCACAGCTCGATGGCCGCGCGGGTGAAGCTCAGGTGCCGGGCCGAAGCTTCGAAGGCGCGCAGGGCGTTCAGCGGCAAATGGGGTCGAACCAATCTCTGCTCCAAATTTTTCTAATGGCTGCCGCGAGTATTCGTCGTTTGCCGCAAATCCTGCGCAAGCCTAGATTTTCCCCGCCCGCCGATCAAGGAGCGCTCCCGGGGCGGTTTCTCATGCAGCCAACGACAAAGGACGCCAATCCTCATGCGCGATACCAGATTCCCCTGCCTGTGCGGCATCGCCGCTTCCACACTGCTGTTCGCCACCACCCCGGCCATTGCCGGCGAGGCCCCGGCGGATCGCCTGAAGGCACTGGTCGACGCCGCCGTACAACCGGTGATGAAGGCCAATGACATTCCGGGCCTGGCCGTAGCCATCAGCCTGAAAGGAGAACCGCATTACTTCAGCTATGGGCTGGCCTCGAAAGAGGACGGCCGCCGGGTGACGCCGGAGACCCTGTTCGAGATCGGCTCGGTGAGCAAGACCTTCACCGCCACCCTCGCCGGCTATGCCCTGACCCAGGACAAGATGCGCCTCGACGACCGCGCCAGCCAGCACTGGCCGGCACTGCAGGGCAGCCGCTTCGACGGCATCAGCCTGCTCGACCTCGCGACCTATACCGCCGGCGGCTTGCCGCTGCAGTTCCCCGACTCGGTGCAGAAGGACCAGGCACAGATCCGCGACTACTACCGCCAGTGGCAGCCGACCTACGCGCCGGGCAGCCAGCGCCTCTATTCCAACCCGAGCATCGGCCTGTTCGGCTATCTCGCCGCGCGCAGCCTGGGCCAGCCGTTCGAACGGCTCATGGAGCAGCAAGTGTTCCCGGCACTGGGCCTCGAACAGACCCACCTCGACGTGCCCGAGGCGGCGCTGGCGCAGTACGCCCAGGGCTATGGCAAGGACGACCGCCCGCTACGGGTCGGTCCCGGCCCGCTGGATGCCGAAGGCTACGGGGTGAAGACCAGCGCGGCCGACCTGCTGCGCTTCGTCGATGCCAACCTGCATCCGGAGCGCCTGGACAGGCCCTGGGCGCAGGCGCTCGATGCCACCCATCGCGGTTACTACAAGGTCGGCGACATGACCCAGGGCCTGGGCTGGGAAGCCTACGACTGGCCGATCTCCCTGAAGCGCCTGCAGGCCGGCAACTCGACGCCGATGGCGCTGCAACCGCACAGGATCGCCAGGCTGCCCGCGCCACAGGCGCTGGAGGGCCAGCGCCTGCTGAACAAGACCGGTTCCACCAACGGCTTCGGCGCCTACGTGGCGTTCGTCCCGGGCCGCGACCTGGGCCTGGTGATCCTGGCCAACCGCAACTATCCCAATGCCGAGCGGGTGAAGATCGCCTACGCCATCCTCAGCGGCCTGGAGCAGCAGGGCAAGGTGCCGCTGAAGCGCTGAAGCGCGCTCGCGAGGGCGACGGAGCGTAGCGGCGCGGGACGCCGGTCCTGGCTATGATGGTGCCATGAGCGCTTCCCCGCCCCTCCGCCAGCCCTGCCCGCCCGGCGCCTGCGTCTGCGAACGCGAGCGCCTGGAGGCGCCCGGCGCGGACCGTCGCATCCTCCTCCTGACCCGCCAGGAAGAGCAGCGCCTGGCCGCTCGCCTGGAAGCCCTGCGCAGCCTGGAAGACCTGGAACACCTGCTGCGGCGCATGGAGGAACAACTGGGCATCCGCCTGCGGATCGCCCCGGCCTTCGGCGAGGTGCGCAGCATGCGCGGCATCCGCATGCGCTTCGAGGAGCAGCCGGGGCTCTGCCGCAAGACCCGCCAGGCGATTCCCGCCGCCATCCGCCGCGGCCTGGAGAAGCGCCCGGAAGTCGCCTACGCCCTGCTCAACGCCCATGACCTGCTGCGCGACGCCTGAAGGTACTGAACGACAGGAAGAGGATGTCGCTCAAGACCTGGGCGGGCTTCAGGAGTATCGGCGGATAACGCCCATGGCGTTATTCGCCCTACAGGCCGCAGCGGATGCAGGCGAGCCCCGGGTCCGCCTGAATCCTTGGCGGGACTGGCCACCGCGCCGGGGTTCAGCTCGCCGACTCCGCCTGCACGTCGCCGAACATCGCCTGCAGGCGGAGCAGGCAGGCATCGCACAGGGTGCGCAGTTCGTCGAGGCGGATGCCGGCGAGGATTTCCATGCCGCGCAGCGGATCGGCGCGGCGCAGGGCCTGCTCCAGCTCGCTGGCACGGCCGGCCAGGGCGCTGGCGCCAACGGTGGAAGCGCTGCCCTTGATGGTATGCAGGGTCGCGGCGCTGCCCTGGACATCGCCCTCGCCGAGCTGGCGTTCGAGCTGGGCGAAGAGGTCCTGCATGTCCGGAACGAAGCGCCGCAACACCTGGACGATCAGCTCCAGGCTGCCGCCGAAACGCCCGACGATATCGCCCCGCGCCTCGACCAGTTCGCCCGCGTCCGCTGCCGTTGCCGGCGCGCCCCTGGCGCCGCTCCTGCCGAGATGACCGAGCAGGCAAAGCACCAGGCGCTCCTTGTCGATCGGCTTCGCCACATGGTCGTTCATGCCCGCCGCCAGGCAGGCTTCGCGGTCGGCCAGCGAGGCGTTGGCGGTCATGGCCAGGATCGGCAGCCCGGCGAAGCGCCCGTCGGCGCGGATTCTCCGGGTCGCCTCGAGACCATCGATATCCGGCATCTGCATGTCCATCAGCACCGCGTCGAACGGCACGCTCGCCTCCAGCACCTGCTGAACGCCCGCCAGCCCGCCGTCGGCGAGGGCCACCCGGGCGCCCTCGCTGCTCAACAGCTCGGCGGCGACCTGGCGGTTCAGCGCGTTGTCCTCCACTACCAGCAGACGCACGCCCCGCAACCGCTGGGTGCGCTCCACCGGGCGCGGCGGCGGGTTGGCCGGGGCGCCCTGTTCGCCGTGCAACGCATGCAGCACCGAGTCGGCCAGTTGCTTGGGCGTGACCGGCTTGGTGAGAAAATCGACGAAGGGCGGCGCGCTGTGGTCGCGCGCATCGGCCAGCACCTCGCGGCCATAGGCGGTGATCATGATCACCATGGGCGGCGGCAGGTCGCCCTGCAACTGGCGGATCAGTTGCGCCGCGCTGAGGCCGTCGAGATCGGGCATGCGCCAATCCATCAGCACCACGTCGTAGCGACGGCCCTCGGCCATCGCCGCCTGGACCCGCGCCACCGCCTCGCTGCCGCTGCCGACGCAGTCGGCGCGCCAGCCGAGGGCGCCGACCGTGCGTTCGAGCAGCTCGCCGGCCACCAGGTTGTCGTCCGCCACCAGCAGCCGCAGCGGTTCGCCGGCCCCGGGGCAGGCCGCACGCAGCGGTTGGTCGTGGGCGACGTCGAGGTCCAGGTCGAACCAGAACCGGCTACCGCTGCCCGGCGCGCTCTCGACCCGCAATTCACCGCCCATCAGGTCGACCAGGCGTTTGCATATGAACAGGCCGAGGCCGGTGCCGCCGAAGCGTCGCGAGGTGGACGCCTCGGCCTGGGTGAAACCTTCGAAGATGCGCTGCTGCTGTTCCGCGCTGATGCCGATGCCGGTGTCCGCCACCAGCACCCGCAGGCGCACCAGGTGGGCGTCGTGCGCCAGACGCCGCAAGCTCACCAGGACGTGCCCGCGGGCGGTGAACTTCAGTGCGTTGCCGGCCAGGTTGATGAGGATCTGCTGCAGGCGCAGGCGGTCGCCGACCACCGCGCTGGGCAGCTCGGGATCGATGTCGAAGATCACCTCGACGTCCTTGTCGCCCTGGTTGCCGGAGAGCACCACGGCCAGGTCCTGCATCAGCGGCTCCAGCTCGAAGGGGAGCATTTCCAGGACCAGTTTGCCGGCCTCGATCTTCGAGTAGTCGAGGATGTCGTTGAGCAGGCCGAGCAACGAGGTTGCCGCCGAGCTGGCCTTGTCCAGGTAGTCGCGCTGGCGTTCGTTGAGATCGGTCTGCCGGGCCAGTTGCAGCATGCCCAGCACGGCATTCATCGGCGTGCGGATCTCGTGGCTCATGTTCGCCAGGAACGACGACTTCGCCGCGCTGGCGGCGTCCGCCTGCTCCTTGGCCTCGCGCAGGCGCGCCTGCAGTTGCTGGTCGCTGGTGATATCGATATTGATCCCGGTGACCTGCAGCGGGTTGCCGTCGGCGTCGCGCTCGACCTGCGCGCCGGCCTGGATGAAGCGGATGCCGCCGTCGGGCAGCACCACGCGGAAGATCACATCGTAGTTGCCGCGCCCCTCCACCGCCGCGCGCAGGCTGGCCTCGGTGCGCTCGAGGTCTTCCGGATGCAGGCGGCTGCGCCAATGCTCGTAGACCAGGCCGCCGTCGCGCAACGCCAGCGGCTGGCCATACATCTCGCACATGCGCTCGTTCCACTGCAGGCTGTCGTCGGCCAGGTTCCAGCGCCAGATGCCCAGGCGCGCCACGTCGGCGGCCATTTGCAACTGGTCGCGCGCCGCGGCCATCTCGCGCTCGGCGTTGCGCCATTCGGTGACATCGACGGCGATGCCCAGGTAGCCGTTGATCGCCCCAGCCTCGTCGCGCAGGACGGTAACCGAAAGCGTCACGCTGAGCGGCGAGCCGTCCTTGCGCAGATAGGTCCATTCGCGGGTCTCGGCGCCCTCCTGTTCGGCCCGCGCCACCAGCACGCGGAAACCCTCCTCGCCCAGCTCCTGGCCGCGGGCGAGCAACTCCCGCTCGCTGTGCAGCAGGGTCGGCGAGGCCTTGCCGACCACCTCGTCGGCGCGGTAGCCGAGCATCCGCTCGGCACCGAGATTGAAGCCGCTGATGATGCCATCGCGGTCGAGGGTGATGATCGACACCTCGGACGCCGCCTGCAGCACGCTGCCGAGCAGTACGTTCAACCGACGCAGTTCGGCGGTACGCTCGGCGATCTGGTGCTCCAGGCCGGTATTGAGTTCGCGGATGCGGGCCTCGGCGGCCTTCTTCGCGGAGATGTCGCGTACGGTCTTCGAGGCGCCGACCACGCCGCCGTCCGGACCGAGGATCGGCGAGACGGTCACCGCCACGTCGAGCAGGTGGCCATCCTGGTGCCGGCGCACGGTATCGAAGCTGACCACCTGTTCTTTACGGGCGATGCGGGCGAGGATGTCGAGTTCCTCGTTCTCCTTGGATGGCGGCACCAGCAGGTCCACCACCCGCCGCCCGACCGCCTGCTCCTCGCGGTAGCCGAACAACGCCTCGGCCCCGCGATTCCAGTCGCTGATGACGCCGTCGAGGCCGACGCCGATGATGCCGTCCGCCGAATTGCCGACGATCGCCGCCAGCCGCGCCTGGGTCGCCGCCTCCCGACGCCGGCGCAGGCGGCCGAGGGCGCTGGCGTTGACCAGCGCCGCCAGCAACAGGCTGACCAGGCTGCCGGCCAGGAACAGGATGCGCGGCGAAGGCTGGTGCAGGCGCTGGACGAACAGCGGCAGTGCGCTGAACGCCATCTGCCAGTGCCGACCGTAGATCTCCCGCCGCAGCATGTGGCCGAACAGCCGTTGAGCCGGCGCTGCGGCGCCGTTGACGAAGAAGGGCACGGCAGCGCCGTCGCCGGTGACGTCGCTGAGTTCGAGGTGGATCGCCGCGTTGTCGATGGGCAACCCGGCCAGCACCTCGCCGGTCAGCAGCGGCGCATAGCTCCAGCCGAAGCCTTCGAGTTCGCGCTGGGGCCCCGGCGGTGGAGTGATGCCGCTGCGGTAGATCGGCATCAGGATGAGGAACGATTGCTGGCGCAAGCCGCTGGCCTGGACCAGGGTGATCGGCCCCGTCAGGCGCACCTGCCCGGTCTCCAGGGCGGCGCGGGCGGCCTCCCGGCGATTGGCTTCCGAGGCGATGTCCAGGCCCAACGCCTGGCCGTTGCGCGCCACCGGCTCGATGTACTGGATGACGTAGCGCTCGCCATCGTGCGGAGTCAGTTGCTGGATGCGGAACTCCGGCTGGCCGTCGGCCCGCGCCTGGCGCAGGAACCCGGCCTCGTCGGCGGCCGCCACCCGGCGTATGAAGCCGAAGCCGCGGGCGCCGGGAAACTCGCGGTCGATGTCGCGGGTCAGGCTGTAGCGGCGGAACAGTTCGCGGTCGATGTGCACCTCGCCCGCCGTCAGCAAGGCACCGCGCACCCCGCGCAAGCCATACTGGTAGAGTTCCACGCGGCGGGTCACCGCCTCGGCCAGCAGTTCCGCCTCGCGTTCCAGCGCCATCCGCGCCTGTTGCTCGTTGACCAGCGCCAGCCCCCAGGCGCCCAGCCCGGACAGCAGCAGTCCGAGCGCCAGTGTCGCGCCCGCCCAGCGGCTCAGCCTGAACTTGCTCTGTTGTACGTTCACCCGATATTCCGTCCCTGCGCCGGCCCGGCGCGGGGCAATCCCGCACTCCCTGCGCCTTTTCGTCCCAGAAGACTAGATCAAGCGGGCGGATTCCTCCGCCGAATCATCCGACCCCAGATATGACCGCTCACAACGACGTGCTTTTCAGCGCCTCCGCGTAGCGCAGTGCGGCGAACAGGGCGAGCAGCAGGCCGGCCAGCGCCAGCGCGGCGCCGACGTTGCCGATCGAGGCCAGGCCCATGCGTTCGCTGACCACGCTGCCGAGCAGCGCGCCGGCGCCGATGCCGACGTTGTACAGGCCGGAGAACAGCGCCATGGCCACGTCGGTGGCGTCCGAGGCGAGGCGCAGGACGCGGGACTGCTGGGCCAGGCCGAAGCACATGATCGACATGCCCCAGAGCAGGCTGAGCGCCATCAGCCAGGTCGGCTGCGCGGACAGCGGCAACAGCAGCGCCAGGCTGCTGCCCAAGGCGAGGATCGCGGCCAGCAGGAAGCCTCGCGGGAAAGCCTCGCTGTAGCGGCTGAAGAGGATCGAACCGAAGATCCCGGCGCCGCCGAACAACAGCAACAGCAGGGTGGTCGCCTCGCCGCTCATCTGCGCCACCTGCTTGGCGAAGGGCTCGATGTAGCTGTAGGCGGTGAACTGGGCGCTGATCACCACCACGGTCAGCACGTACAGGCAAACCAGCGCCGGGCGTCGGAACAGCATCGGCAGGCTGCGCAGGGAACCGGAGTTCTGGCTTGGCAGCAGCGGCAGGGAGCGCGCCAGGTAGAGCAAGGTCAGCACCGAGAGTCCGGCGATGGCCATGAAGGTGGTACGCCAGCCCAGGGCCTCGCCAACCACCCGCCCCAGCGGGATGCCCAGGACCATCGCCAGGGTGGTGCCGGTGGCCAGCAGCCCTAGCGCCTTGGCCTGCTGTCCCGGCGGCGCCACGCGCACCGCCAGCGAAGCGGTGATGGCCCAGAACACCGCGTGGGCGAAGGCAATGCCGATCCGGCTGAGCATCAGCACCTGGAAGCTCCAGGCCAGCCCGGACAGCACGTGGCTGGCGATGAACAGCAGGAATACCCCGACCAGCAGCTTGCGCCGCTCGATATTGCGGGTCAGCAGCATCATCGGCAACGAGGCCAGCGACACCACCCAGGCATAGATGGTCAACATCAGGCCGACCTGCGAGGTGGGCATCTCGAAGCTGTGGCCGATGTCGCTGAGCAGGCCGACCGGGACGAACTCCGTGGTGTTGAAGATGAAGGCGGCCAGGGCCAGGGCGATCACGCTCAGCCAGCTGCCGCTGCGGGTTTCGGAGGTGCTGTCCATGGGGCGTTCGGTTCCGGAGCAGGGGGCGGACGGGCAGGTCCCGCGACCCTCGCCACGCACGACGGAAAACGCCCCGGACGCAAGGGTCCGGGGCGGCGATGTGCGTTGGATGGTCGTTATAGGTATTGGAGGGAACTGCCGAATCCCGCGATTCTACGCCGGGACGCCGTGCGCTGCACGCCCGCCCGGCGCTCCGGCGACCTTCCCGGAGCGATGGGACGGCTCCGGCAGCATCAGGCAGGCCATCGTCTCGCCCCAGGGCGCGAGGCCCTGTTCGACGAAGCCGGCGTCCCGATAAAGCTGGCGAGCCACGTCGTTGTCGACGGCGTAGGCGACCATCAGGCGATCGCTGCGCCGCCTCGTCCGGCGCACGCTGGCGATGATCCGTTGCAGGGCGGCGCGGCCATGCCCCTTGCCCTGGTAGCGGCGGTCGATCATCAGGCGGTAGAGCCAGTAGTGGCCGTCGTCGGCGTCGGGGCCGTAGAGGGCGAAGCCGACCATGCGCCCGCCGTGGTGGATGCCGACCGCGCGGAACCCCGGCAGGAAGCGGCTCTGGGCCAGCGAATAGAGGTTGGAAGCGACGAAGTGCGCCTGGTGGCGGGCGACCTTCAGGTCAATGCAGGTTTCCCAGTCGTCGCGGGTGATGGTTCTGAGTTCGATCATGGATGACAGGCTCTTGGAAAAAGGAGGAAAGAAAGTCGCTAGGTACGCTGCTGGACTGTTCATACGACATGCTTCGTTCCTCCCTTCGACTGGCCGAGCATCCGGCGGAAACGCAACGATATCAGGAGAAGAGTCGATTATCCCAGCCGATGCCGGATTTTTTCGCCCATGGCTAGTGGCAGGATTTCCCCGGTGCCAGGCCAGCGACAGATAAATTCGAGATTTTCCTTGTCAGATCAGTCAGGTTCTCGCTATTACATTTAACCAAGACCCTGGAGCCAAGCCCCAGCGCACGGTTGCCTCGTCGCCCCACTCCGACGGCTGATCGCCCTCTCCCCCGGCACGCAACCTGCCCGGCGCTCCCTTATCCGGATGCCGCGGTTCTTCTACGCCGCCGCGTCCCCTGCATGGAATCGCACATGTCTCATCGCCCTGTGATCAACGCCTCGGTCAGTCCGAAAGGCACGCTGGAAACCCTCTCCCAACGCGAAGTGCAACAACTGAGCGAAACCGCCAACGGCAAGACCTACCAACTGTTCCGCCAGTGCGCCCTGGCGATCCTCAATACCGGCGCCCACAGCGACAACGCCAAGACCATCCTCGACGCCTACAAGGACTTCGAGGTGCGTATCCACCAGCAGGACCGCGGCGTGCGCCTGGAGCTGATCAACGCGCCGGCCGACGCCTTCGTCGATGGCGAGATGATCGCCAGCACCCGCGAGATGCTGTTCAGCGCCCTGCGCGACATCGTCTACACCCAGAGCGGGCTGGACAGCCAGCACGTCGACCTGGACAGCTCCCAGGGCCTCACCGACTACGTCTTCCAGCTGCTGCGCAACGCCCGTACGCTGCGCCCCGGCGTCGAGCCGAAGATCGTCGTGTGCTGGGGCGGCCACTCGATCAGCAGCGAGGAATACAAGTACACCAAGAGGGTCGGCCACGAACTCGGCCTGCGCAGCCTGGATGTCTGCACCGGCTGCGGACCGGGGGTGATGAAGGGGCCGATGAAGGGCGCCACCATCAGCCACGCCAAGCAGCGCATCGTCGGCGGCCGCTACCTGGGCCTGACCGAGCCGGGGATCATCGCCGCCGAGGCGCCGAACCCGATCGTCAACGAACTGGTGATCCTGCCGGACATCGAGAAGCGCCTGGAAGCCTTCGTCCGCGTCGGCCACGGGGTCATCATCTTCCCCGGCGGCGCCGGGACCGCGGAGGAGTTCCTCTACCTGCTGGGCATCCTCATGCACCCGGACAACCAGGACCTGCCCTTCCCGGTCATCCTCACCGGTCCCCGCAGCGCCGAAGCCTACCTGCAGCAGCTCCATGAATTCGTCGGGGCGACCCTCGGCCATGCGGCGCAGCGCCACTACCGGATCGTCATCGACGACCCGGCCGAGGTGGCCAAGCAGATGGCCCAGGGCCTGAAGGAAGTGAAGCAGTTCCGCCGCGAGCGCAACGACGCCTTCCACTTCAACTGGATGCTGAAGATCGATGAAAGCTTCCAGCGCCCGTTCGAGCCGACCCACGAGAACATGGCCAGCCTCCAGCTCAGCCGCAGCCTGCCGCCCCACGAACTGGCGGCCAACCTGCGCCGCGCGTTTTCCGGGATCGTCGCCGGCAACGTCAAGGACAACGGCATCCGCATGATCGAGCAATACGGGCCCTACGAGATCCACGGCGACCCGGCGGTGATGCTGCCGCTGGACCGCCTGTTGCAGGCCTTCGTCAAGCAGCACCGGATGAAGCTGCCCGGCGGCGCGGCCTACGTCCCCTGCTACCGGGTGGTGCAGACCGAGGCGGCCTGAGCGCGCCCGCTCCGGCATCCCTGCGCCGCGCGCGGGGATGCCCATTTATTCCGAGCCGGGCGTACGGCTTCCTGCTACTCTTTTCCGTTCATGCCTCGAATCGCTGGCCCTGACCTCATGTCCCCATCTCCATCGCCAGCCCTCGCCGCACTCCGCGACGCCACCCGTGACCTGCACGCAGAACTGGACCGCCGTTCGCCGTTGGGCGACGACGATCTCGACGACCGCGCCTACCTCGACCATGCCGGACGCATCCTTGGCTGGCTCGAACCCCTGGAGCGCGCGCTGCGCGACAACCGCAGCGGCTGGCCGGCGGCGCTGCGGGCCGACGCGCGGCTGGTCAAGAGCACCTGGCTGGAAAGCGACCTGCTGGCCGGCGGCATGAGCCGCGCGCAGGTGGAGGCGCTACCGCGCTGCGCCGACCTGCCGAATGCGACACGGGCCGCGGAGGTCTTCGGGGTGGCCTACGTGATGGAAGGCGCGACGCTGGGCGGCGCGTATCTCTACAAACGACTAGCTCCACGCCTGCCCGGTCTGCCGCTACAGTGGTTGCAGGGCTACGGCCAGGCAACCGGGGTGCGCTGGCAGGAGTTTCTCGAACAGCTCGCCCGGCAGATCGACAGCCCCGAAGCCATCGGCCTTGCGCAGGATGCGGCACAGGCTACATTCCTTTCGTTTCGTCGATGGGTTCTCGACGAAGCCTGACTGCCTGGAGACCAGGCTGGACGATAGATGACGAGCATCACCCCGGTTACCCTGGCGAACTGCGAGGACGAACCCATCCACGTGCCTGGCGCGATCCAGCCGCACGGGGCGCTGGTCACCCTGCGCGCGGACGGCATGGTCCTCGCGGCAAGCGAGAACATCCAGGCGCTACTGGGGTTCGTCGCCTCGCCGGGTTCCTACCTGACGCAGGAGCAGGTGGGGCCGGAGGTCCTGCGCATGCTCGAAGAGGGACTGACCGGCAACGGCCCATGGTCGAACAGCGTCGAGACGCGGATCGGCGAACACCTGTTCGACGTGATCGGCCACAGCTACAAGGAAGTGTTCTACCTGGAGTTCGAGATCCGCACCGCGGACACGCTGTCGATCACCTCCTTCACCCTCAACGCCCAGCGCATCATCGCCCAGGTCCAGTTGCACAACGACACCGCCAGCCTGCTCAGCAACGTCACCGACGAACTGCGCCGGATGACCGGCTACGACCGGGTGATGGCCTACCGTTTCCGCCATGACGACTCCGGCGAGGTGGTCGCCGAGAGCCGTCGCGAAGACCTCGAAAGCTACCTGGGGCAACGCTACCCGGCCTCGGACATCCCGGCCCAGGCGCGTCGCCTGTACATCCAGAACCCGATCAGGCTGATCGCCGACGTGGCCTATACGCCGATGCGCGTGTTTCCCGCGCTGAACCCGGAGACCAACGAATCGTTCGATCTCAGCTACAGCGTGCTGCGCAGCGTTTCGCCGATCCACTGCGAATACCTGACCAACATGGGCGTGCGCGCCTCGATGAGCATCTCCATCGTGGTCGGCGGCAAGCTCTGGGGACTGTTCTCCTGCCATCACATGTCGCCCAAACTGATTCCCTACCCGGTGCGCATGTCGTTCCAGATCTTCTCCCAGGTCTGCAGCGCCATCGTCGAGCGCCTGGAGCAGGGGCGTATCGCCGAACTGCTGCGCGTGTCCACCGAGCGCAGGCTGGCCCTGGCTCGCCGCGCGCGGGACGCCGACGACCTGTTCGGCGCACTGGCCCACCCGGACGATGGCATCGCCGCACTGATTCCCTGCGACGGCGCCCTGGTCATGCTCGGCGGCCGCACCCTGAGCATCCGCGGCGACTTCGAGCGCCAGGCCGGGAATGTCCTGCAACGCCTGCAGCGCGACCCGGAACGGGACATCTACCACACCGACAACTGGCCGCAGCCCAGCGAGGACTCTCCGGACGGCGGCGACTGCTGCGGTGTGCTGGCGATCCGTTTCCACCGCCAGGAATCGGGCTGGATCTTCTGGTTCCGCCACGAGGAAGTGCACCGCATCCGCTGGGGCGGCAAGCCGGAAAAGCTGTTGACCATCGGCCCCTCCGGCCCGCGGCTGACCCCGCGCGGCTCGTTCGAGGCCTGGGAGGAAGTGGTCCGCGGCCACTCCACGCCCTGGAGCGAAACCGACCTGGCGATCGCCGAAAAGCTGCGCCTGGACCTGATGGAACTGTGCCTCAACCATGCGGCCGAGGTCGACCGCATGCGCCAGCGCCTGATCGCGGTGCTCGGCCACGACCTGCGCAACCCGTTGCAGTCGATCTCCATGGCGGCGGCCCTGCTGTCCTCCAGCGACACCCGCACCACCGAACTGCGCCAACACATTTCCGCGTCCAGCAGCCGCATGGAGCGGCTGGTCAGCCAGATCCTCGACATGAGCCGCCTGCAATCGGGCATCGGCCTCACCGTGAACCCGGTCGACACCGACGTCTCGCAACTGGTGCGGCAGATCGTCTGCGAAACCGACGTCGCCTATCCCGGCCTGGTGATCGAGATCGCCATCGACCCGCAGGTTCGTGCCGTGGTCGACCCGGACCGCTACGCCCAGGTCGCCGCCAACCTGCTGAGCAACGCCCGTCATCACGGCCTGCCCGGCCGGCCGGTGCTGGTCACCCTGACCCGCCAGGGCGACGAGGTGTGCCTGAGCGTGCTCAACGAAACCAGCGGCCTCTCCGAAGCGCAGCTGGCCAACCTGTTCGAACCGTTCAAGCGCGAGTCGGCGGACAACCAGCGCAACCGCAACGGCCTCGGTATCGGCCTGTACATCTCCCAGGCCATCGCCCAGGCCCACCAGGGGCGTATCGACGTGGACTGCCGCGACGACGTCATCACCTTCTGCCTGCGCCTGCCGGTGCGCCAGGCGGAGACCGGCTCCTCGTCCTGACGACGAGGACCGTGCACAATGCAACGCTTGCAGGTATCTTCGGCAGCCATCGCCGTCTGACAGGATCGCCCCGTTCCATGCCCCGCCTCCGCCTCCGGACCGTCCTCGCCTGCCTCGCCGTGTTCTGCGCGACTCCCGCACTGGCCAGGGTCGAAGTGCATTCGCTGCAACACAAGAGCATGGGGCGGGTGCTGACGGTCCGCGTCTCGGAGGAGATCGCGCCGGGCGACTACGAAACGCTGCTCAAGGGTTTGCGCAACAATCCGGGAACCTACTCGCGCAAGCTGCTCCTGCTGAACAGCATCGGCGGCAGCGTGCCGGAGGCGATCCGCATGGGCCGCCTGCTGCGCGAATCCGGCTTCGACGCGCTGGTGCCGTCGAGCAGCGTCTGCCAGGGCACCTGCGTCTACCTGCTGGCGGCCGGCAAGCGCAAGACCGTACGCGGCTACGTCGGCCTGCACCGTCCCTACTACGCCCACGGCGACTCGCTGCACTCGCGCTCGGCCAACGGCATGCGCTACGACTCCGCCGCCTACTTCCGCGAAATGGATATCCCCAGCACCTTGGTACAGGCCATGCAAAGCACCGATCCCAAACGGATGCGCGTGCTTTCGGCGAAGGAACTGGCGCAGTACCGGCTGAACTGAACCGGCGACTCCGCGGAACGAGCGAGGGCGCGCGGTGGCGTTGGCGATAGTGGCCGATGCCGTTGTACCTCGTTTTCGTGCAACGGCAGGCCGAATCCAGTCCGGATCCGAACCGGCCCTACTCTAGAAGAACTCGTCCAATAGCCTGAAGTACGCCAGCCGTTCGCCGTCGATATCGCCGCCGTATTCGACGAGGAAGGCCTCGGCCCAGGCCGCGCCGAGTTCGGCCTCGATGTCCCGCGCGGCCAGGGCCAGGTCCTGGTGCCGGTCGGCGACGCCGAGCCGCCCGCAATCGATGAAGCCGCTGAAGCGCCGCCCCTCCGCCAGCAGATTTGGCAGGCAGGCGTCGCCATGGGCGACCACCAGGTCTTCGACCGCCGGACGCCGGTCGAGCAGCAGGCGGTACAGCTCCGTGGCGCTGCGACCGCGATGGTCGTCGTCGAAGTCCGCCTCGTCCACCAGCCCGGCCTCGACCCGCTGGCGCACGGTGTCCAGACGCCGCTCCAGGCGATGGTCGAAGGGACAGGCAGCCGGATCGAGATCGTGCAGCCGGCGCAGGGCGGCGGCCACCAGGCGCACCAGGCGCTCGGGCTCCAGCTCGCCGCGCTGCGCCAGCGCGGACAGCGTGTCCCCCGGCACTGCGCTCATCAGCAGCCATTGCCGGCCGTCGCTCTGGGTTTCGTTCAGCACCTGCGGGCAATCGATGCCGGCACCGTGCAGCCAGCGCAGGCGGGCGATTTCGGCGGGCAGCTCGGCATGTGCGGACAGCACTTCCTGCTTGACGAACAGGGTCGGCCGCCGCGCAGCCTCCAGGCGGTGGACCGTGGCCGCGGAACATCCTTCGCCCTGCCCTCGCCAGCGGTAGCCGGCAAGGTAGTCGGCCCAGGTTGAGGGAGCCTGCGGCGGCATGGAGGTGGCTGCATCATGCATGGAGAAACGCTTCCTGTTCGAGTGGGAGCGCGAGTATACCCGCCCACCCGCTCAGCGACGGGACTCCCCGTCGGCCTGTCGCTGGCGGTAAGCGCTGGGGGTGAGCCCCGCGTAACGCACGAAGAAACGACTGAAGTAGGCCGGGTCCTTGAAGCCGAGCTGGTAGCAGATCTCGTTCACCGAGCCGCCGGTGAACAGCAGCAGGCGCTTGGACTCCTGCATAAGCCGTTCGTACACCAGGCGCTTCGACGGCAGGTCGGCGATGCGCCGGCAGACGTCGTTGAGGCGCGCCTCGGTGACGCCGATCCGGCTGGCGTAGAGCGACAGCGGCCAGTGCTCGGCATAGCGCTCCTCGATCAGCGCGTTGAAGCGCTGGAAGATCTGCAGGTCTTCGTGGCGCATCGGCCGCGCAGCCACCGAATTGGCCGAGAGACGCAGCAGGCTGATCATGACCAGCCGGGTCAGCGCCAGCAGCGCCTGCTGGCGGCCGGAGCGGCTGGCCATCGACTCGCTGCGCAACTGCTCGAAGAGCAGCGCCAGGCGCGCCGCCTCCTCGGCCGCGCCGCCCTCCAGGTTGCCCAGCGCCACGCAGGCCGGCGCCACCTGCGGGCCGGGCGCCAGGCCCGGCTCGGCCTCGGTGAGGCTCCACACCAGTTGCTGGCGCACGGTCAGCACATGGCCATCGGCGTCCGCCTCGGTGACGAAGGCGTGCGGCACGGTCGGCGGGGTGAGGAAGAACATCGGCCCCGACTCCAGGTACTGGCGCTCGTCGAGATAGACCCGCACCGCGCCGTTCTTCACGTAGTGCACCTGGAAGAAGCGGTCGTGCCGGTGCGCCGGCATGTTGCGACCGAAGAATCCGGCCAGGTTGCCCAGCGCATCGTAGTGCACCTCGGCGTCGGCATAGCGCTGGTCGTAGACCTGCCCGATGTTGATGTTGGGGATCGGCTGGCGCTCTGGCATGGCGATCTTCTCTTTGTTGTTCTTCCCGGCTGCGCACGCAAGCCGTCGCGGGCTTCCGTATACCGCAGACGGCGCCTCTTGCCACCTCCCCGGGACGAATGGCGCAGCAACCGGGGTTGACGATCATTAACATGTTAAATATAACGTTAACACATTAACGAGTTTTCGCCAGGACGGCCCCCTCGCCGTTCGCTTATCGCGCCAGGAGACACCACCACAATGAGCCGCGCACTGAATGACGTCGCCGCCGGCACCCTGTTCGGCGTCGCGCTGAACTACAAGGGCCTGCTCGACAGCCGCCTGCCGGAGTTCCAGCAGCCGCCCTACCAGAAGCCGCCAGTGAAGCCGGTGTTGTTCATCAAGACACCGAATACCCGCAACGAGCACGACGCCCCGGTGCTCTTCCCGCGCGGCGTCGAGCGCCTGCAACCGGGCCCGGCGCTGGGCGTGGTGATCGCTCGCGACGCAAGCCGGGTGAAGGAGGAAGAGGCCATGGCGCATGTCGCCGGCTACGTGATCGTCAACGAGTTCAGCCTGCCGGAAGACAGCTACTACCGCCCGGCGGTGAAAGCCAAGTGCCGCGACGGCTTCTGCCCGCTCGGTCCACAACTGGTGCCGGTGCAAGAGATCGTCGATCCCCATGCGCTGGAGCTGAAGCTGTACGTCAACGGCGAACTGCGCCAGCGCAACAACACCGCCAACCTGGTGCGCGACATCCCGCGGCTGATCGCCGAGATCAGCGAGTTCATGACCCTGCACGCCGGCGACGTGCTGATCACCGGCACCCCCGAAGGGCGCGTCGATGTGCATCCCGGCGACCGCGTCGAGGTCGAGATCGACGGCCTCGGCCGCCTCGCCAACAGCATCGTCGCGGAATGAGGAACCGACCATGAAACACGCACGCATCCGCTACCAGGGCCGGGTTCACCAGGTCACCGTGGAAGACGCCAACGCCGTCCGCCTGGCCGACGGCACCCTGCTCGCCGAGGACCGGGTGGAGTGGCTGCCGCCGGCCACCGGGAGCATGTTCGCCCTCGGCCTGAACTACGCCGACCATGCCGCCGAACTGTCGTTCAAGGCGCCCAGCGAACCGCTGGCGTTCCTCAAGTCGCCGGGCACCTACACCGGCCACCGCCAGGTCAGCTGGCGTCCGGACAACGTCGACTACATGCACTACGAGTGCGAACTGGTGGCGGTGATCGGCAAGCCGGCGCGCAACGTCCGCCGCGAGGACGCCCTCGGCTACCTGGCCGGCTACACGGTGTGCAACGACTACGCGATCCGCGACTACCTGGAGAACTACTACCGGCCCAACCTGCGGGTGAAGAACCGCGACGCCACCACCCCGGTGGGGCCGTGGATCGTCGACGCGGCCGAGGTTCCCGAGCCGAACCGGCTGACCCTGCGCACCTGGGTCAACGGCGAGCTGCGCCAGGAAGGCAGCACCGCGGACATGATCTTCGACATTCCCTACCTGATCGAATACTTCTCCAGCTTCATGACCCTGCAGCCGGGCGACATGATCGCCACCGGCACCCCGGAAGGCCTGTCCGACGTGGTCCCCGGCGACGAAGTGGTGGTGGAGGTGGAGGGCGTCGGTCGCCTGGTCAACCGAATCGTCAGCGAGGCCGAATTCTTCCGCGCCCGCGCACAGGAGCACGCAGAATGATCAAACACTGGATCAATGGCCGCGAGGTCGAAAGCAAGGACGTCTTCGAGAACTACAACCCGGCCACCGGCGAGCTGATCGGCGAGGTCGCCAGCGGCGGCGCGGCGGAAATCGACGCGGCGGTGGCGGCGGCCCGGGAAGCCTTCCCGAAATGGGCCAATACCCCGGCCAAGGAGCGCGCGCGCCTGATGCGCCGGCTCGGCGAGCTGATCGACCGGAACGTGCCGCACCTGGCGGAACTTGAGACCCTCGACACCGGCCTGCCGATCCACCAGACGAAGAACGTGCTGATCCCGCGCGCCTCGCACAACTTCGAGTTCTTCGCCGAAGTCTGCACGCGGATGAACGGGCACAGCTATCCGGTCGACGACCAGATGCTCAACTACACCCTGTACCAGCCGGTAGGCGTCTGCGGCCTGGTCTCGCCGTGGAACGTACCGTTCATGACCGCCACCTGGAAGACCGCGCCGTGCCTGGCGCTGGGCAACACGGCGGTGCTGAAGATGTCCGAGCTGTCGCCGCTGACCGCCAACGAGCTGGGCCGCCTGGTGCACGAGGCGGGCATTCCGCCGGGGGTGTTCAACGTGGTCCAGGGCTACGGCGCCAGCGCCGGCGACGCGCTGGTTCGCCACCGCGACGTGCGCGCGGTGTCCTTCACCGGCGGCACCGCCACCGGGCGACGGATCATGGAGGCGGCCGGGATCAAGAAATACTCGATGGAACTGGGCGGCAAGTCGCCGGTGCTGGTCTTCGAAGACGCCGACCTCGAGCGGGCGCTGGACGCCGCTCTGTTCACCATCTTCTCGCTGAACGGCGAGCGCTGCACCGCCGGCAGTCGCATCTTCGTCCAGGAAAGCGTCTACCCGCAGTTCGTCGCCGAGTTCGCCGCGCGCGCCAGGCGCCTGATCGTCGGCGATCCGCAGGACCCGAAGACCCAGGTCGGCTCGATGATCACCCAGGCCCACTACGACAAGGTCACCGGCTACATCCGCATCGGCCTCGAGGAAGGCGCCACCCTGGTGGCCGGCGGCCTGGAGCGTCCGGCCGGCCTGCCGGCGCACCTGAGCAAGGGGCAGTTCATCCAGCCCACGGTGTTCGCCGACGTGGACAACCGCATGCGCATCGCCCAGGAGGAGATCTTCGGCCCGGTGGTCTGCCTGATCCCGTTCAAGGACGAAGCCGAGGCGCTGCGCCTGGCCAACGACGTGGAATACGGCCTGGCCTCCTACATCTGGACCCAGGACATCGGCAAGGCCCATCGCCTGGCACGCGGCATCGAGGCCGGGATGGTCTTCATCAACAGCCAGAACGTGCGCGACCTGCGCCAGCCGTTCGGCGGGGTGAAGGCCTCGGGCACCGGACGCGAAGGCGGGGAATACAGCTTCGAGGTATTCGCCGAGATCAAGAACGTGTGTATATCCATGGGCAGCCATCACATCCCCCGCTGGGGCGTGTAGGGCGCGCTCGTGCAGAGCGGCCGCCCGAGGCCGCCAGCAGCGCCGGCGTGCAGACACAATCAGAAGAATCCGGGCCAGCCGCCAACGGCCGCGCCCGCTGCCAGGCCCAACGGGCCACCAGGAGAATCGTCATGGGCAAAGTCGCTCTGGCTGCCAAGATCACCCACGTACCCTCGCTGTACCTGTCCGAGCTGCCCGGCCCGCGCCACGGCTGCCGCCAGCCGGCGATCGACGGGCACCGCGAGATCGGCCGGCGCTGCCGCGAACTGGGGGTCGACACCATCGTGGTGTTCGACACCCACTGGCTGGTCAACGCCGGCTACCACATCAACTGCGCGCCGCACTTCGAGGGGCTCTACACCAGCAACGAGTTGCCGCACTTCATCGCCAACATGGAGTACGGCTTCCCCGGCAACCCGGAGCTGGGCCGCATCCTCGCCGAGGGCTGCAACGCGCTCGGCGTGGAGACCCTGGCCCACGACGCCACCACCCTCGGCCCGGAGTACGGCACCCTGGTACCGATGCGCTACATGAACCAGGACCGCCACTTCAAGGTGGTCTCGGTCTCCGCCCTGTGCACCGTGCATTACCTGAACGACAGCGCGCGCCTGGGCTGGGCCATGCGCAAGGCGGTGGAAGAGCACTACGACGGCACGGTGGCGTTCCTCGCCAGCGGCTCGCTGTCCCACCGCTTCGCCCAGAACGGCCAGGCGCCGGACTTCTCCGACCGCATCTGGAGCCCGTTCCTCGAGGTTCTCGATCATGAAGTCGTGCAGATGTGGCAGGAGGGCCGCTGGGCCGAGTTCTGCGGGATGCTCCCCGAGTACGCCTCCAAGGGCCATGGCGAAGGCTTCATGCACGACACCGCGATGCTCCTCGGCGCCCTCGGCTGGTCGGCCTACGACGGCAAGGCGGAGGTCGTGACGCCCTACTTCGGCTCCTCCGGCACCGGGCAGATCAACGCGGTATTCCCGGTCACCGCCCAGGACGGCTCGGCGATCCCCGCCGCCCAGGCCGGCAACCCGGCCGGCGCCAGTTGCGCCAGCCGCCTCTGAGGACGCCACCATGCCGCACTTCATCGCCGAATACACCGACAACATCGAAGCCGAAGCCGACCTGCCCGGCCTGTTCGAGAAGGTCCACGCCTGCCTCGGCGCCAGCGGCGTTTTCCCGCTCGGCGGCATCCGCAGCCGCGGCGTGCGCCTGGACACCTGGCGCATGGCCGACGGCAGGCACGACTACGCCTTCGTCCACATGACCCTGAAAGTCGGCGCCGGTCGCGACCTGGAGACTCGCCGGCAAGTCGCCGAGGCACTTTTCGAGGTGATCACCGCGCACTTCGCCGAGCTCCAGGCGCGACGCCTGCTGGCGCTGTCCTTCGAACTCACCGAACTGGACGCGGAGCTGAACTACAAGCGCAACAACGTGCATGAATTCCTGAACAACCCGGCGGACTGACCAGCCCGCCATAACGCTGCACTCACCCAGCTCGCCTCCCGGCCACCGACAGGTCGCCGGGACGTCCGGGCGCTCACAAAAAGTACAAGATCATGAGCACAGCCAGCACCCTGAACAGCACCACCCTGCCTCTCAGCGACAGCACCCACGACCGCGTCACCTGGCGGCTGATGCCGCTGCTGCTGGTGTGCTACGTCTTCGCCCATCTGGACCGCATCAACATCGGTTTCGCCAAGTTGCAGATGAGCGCCGACCTGCACTTCAGCGACACCGTCTACGGTCTCGGCGCCGGGCTGTTCTTCATCGCCTATGCGCTGTTCGGCCTGCCCAGCAACCTGATGCTGGAACGGATCGGCCCGCGCCGCTGGATCGCCTGCCTGATGCTGGTCTGGGGCTGTCTCTCCACCGCCATGCTGCTGGTGGAGACCGCGCGCGGCTTCTACCTGCTGCGCTTTCTCCTGGGGGTCGCCGAGGCCGGCTTCTTCCCCGGTATCCTGGTCTACCTGAACCGTTGGTTCCCGGCGCGCCGACGCGGGCAGATCACCGCTCTGTTCGCCATCGCCGTGCCCATGGCCGGGGTGATCGGCGGACCGCTTTCGGGCTGGATCCTAGAAGGCTTCCATGACGCCCTCGGACTGCGCGGCTGGCAGTGGATGTTCCTGATCGAAGGCCTGCCGGTTGTGTTGCTCGGCGTGGTGGTCTGGTGCTCGCTGCCGGAAAGCTTCGAACGGGTGACGTGGCTCAGCGACGAACAGAAGCACCTGCTGCGCGAGGAACTGGCCGGCGAGGAGCAGCGCAAGACCATCACCTCCTTCTCCGGCATCTTCAGCAATCCGCAGGTGTGGCTGCTGGTGGCGATCTATTTCGCGGTGATGCTGGCGGTGAACACCATCGCGTTCTGGATGCCGAGCCTGATCCATGGCGCCGGCATCGCCCAGGACAGCCGCATCGGCATGCTCAGCGCGGTGCCCTATCTCGCCGGCTGCGCCTTCATGATCTTCATCGGCCGTTCCTCCGACCGCCTGCGCGAGCGCCGCTGGCACCTGGGCATTCCGTTGCTGATGGCCGCCGCCGGGCTCAGCCTGGCGGCCCTGGCGCCGACCAGCGCCTGGCTGGTGATGGGCGGCCTGGTGATCGCCGGGATGGGCGCCAGCGCCGCCCTGCCGATGTTCTGGCAACTGCCGCCGGCCTTCCTTTCCAGCGCCACCCTGGCCGCCGGAATCGCCCTGATCAGTTCCTTCGGCAGCATCGCCGCCTTCCTCGCGCCCTACCTGATCGGCTGGATGCGCGACACCACCCAGAGCGCCAGCCTGGCCCTGTACCTGCTGGCCATCCTCATCGCCCTCGGCGCCGGCCTGGTCCTGCGGACCCCCGCCGCCGTGGTCAACCCACGCTGAACCGAGAGACCCCGACCATGCTCGATCCCCGTCTGATCCAGGAAGCCGCCAACCGCCTCGACGCCGCCGAACGCTCGCGCCAGCAGGTAAGGCAGTTCTCCCTCGACTACCCGGACATCGCCATCGAGGACGCCTACGCCATCCAGCGCGCCTGGGTCGAGCGCAAGATCGCCGACGGGCGCGTGCTCAAGGGCCACAAGATCGGCCTGACCTCGCGCGCCATGCAGGTCTCGTCGAACATCAGCGAGCCGGACTACGGCGCCTTGCTCGACGACATGTTCTTCGAGGAGGGCAGCGACATCCCCTTCCAGCGCTTCATCGTGCCGCGGGTCGAGGTGGAGCTGGCGTTCATCCTCGGCAAGCCGCTGAAGGGACCGGGCTGCACCCTGTTCGACGTGCTCGAGGCCACCGAGTGGGTGATCCCGGCGCTGGAAATCATCGATGCGCGCATCCAGCAGGTCGACCCGCAAACGAAAGTCACGCGCAAGGTCTTCGACACCATCTCCGACAACGCCGCCAACGCCGGCGTGGTGATGGGCGGCCGGGCCGTGCGGCCAGGCGATATCGACCTGCGGCGGGTACCGGCGATCCTCTACCGCAATGGCGTGATCGAGGAGTCTGGCGTCTCCGCCGCGGTGCTCAACCACCCGGCCAAGGGCGTCGCCTGGCTGGCCAACAAGCTGGCGCCCTACGGCGTCTGCCTGGAGGCCGGCCAGGTGATCCTCGGCGGCTCCTTCACCCGCCCGGTGGCGGCCGCGCCGGGGGACACCTTCCACGTCGACTACGACCTGCTCGGCAGCATCTCCTGCCGTTTCGTCTGAGGAGGCATTTCCATGGACCTGCCCGTCAATCGCTTCAAGCAACGCCTGCGCAGCGGCGAGGCGCAGATCGGCCTGTGGCTCGGCCTGGCCGATCCCTACTGCGCGGAGCTGGCCGCCAACGCCGGCTTCGACTGGCTGCTGCTGGACGGCGAGCACGCGCCCAACGACCTGCGCAGCCTGCTCGGCCAGTTGCAGGCGCTGGCGCCCTACCCCGGCCAGCCGGTGATCCGCCCGGTGCAGGGCGACACTGCGCTGATCAAGCAATTGCTCGACATCGGCGCGCAGACCCTGCTGGTACCGATGGTCGACAGCGCCGCCCAGGCCGAAGGGCTGGTGCGCGCCGTGCGCTATCCGCCGGCGGGCGTACGCGGGGTCGGCAGTGCGCTGGCCCGGGCCTCGCGCTGGAACAGCGTGGCGGAGTACCTGAACCACGCCGACGAGCAGATGTGCCTGCTGGTCCAGGTGGAAAACCTGGAGGGCCTGGCCAACCTCGACGCGATCGCCGCCGTCGAGGGCGTCGACGGCGTGTTCATCGGTCCGGCCGACCTCAGCGCAGCCATGGGCCATCGCGGCAATCCAGGCCATCCCGAGGTGCAGGCGGCCATAGAGGACGCCATCCACCGCATCCGCACGGCCGGCAAGGCCGCCGGCATCCTCTCCGCCGACGAGACACTGGCGCGGCGCTACCTGGAGCTGGGCTGCGCGTTCGTCGCGGTGGGCGTGGACACCAGCCTGCTGATGCGTTCGCTGCGCGAGCTGGCGGGGCGCTTCAAGGGCGGCGCGCCGGCGCCGTCCGCCAGTTCCTCGGTCTACGGCTGAGGGGTGCGCCCCGCTCCCGCTGCGGGAGAGGGGCCAGGTCGGCGTTGCGGCAGGTATCGGCGTCGGTCCGGGGGCGTATGCCTAGCGTCGGCGGAACAACGGTCGCGGCTCGATCGCCGAGCGGCCGTAGAGCACGCTCAAGCCCGCCAGCCCCTTGAGCGCATCCTCGACGTTCTTGTCCTCGCGCACCGCGAAGGCATCGAAGCCGCACTGGCGCATATGGCTGAGCTGGTCGCGCAACACGTCGCCCACTGCGCGCAACTCGCCGCTCCACCCCAGGCGCACGCGCAGCAGGTAGGCCAGGCTGTAGCCACGACCGTCGCGGAAGCTGGGGAAGTCGACGGCGATCAGCGGCAGCTCGGCGAAGTGCGGCAGCAAGGCCTCCACCTCATCGTCCGGCGCCAGCCAGGGCGCGGCGGCTCCGGCCTCGCCGCGGCGCTCCAGCCAGGCCGCCAGAGGCAGCAGCAACGGCCCCGGCGGCAGCGCGTCGGGCAACTCGCGCAGGAGTTGCCAGGGATCGTCGCGGCAGACCTCGGCGACGCCATCGCGCAAACGGATCAGGTTGTTCATGCCGGTTCCTCCATCCTGGCGTAGACCCGGGCCTTGAACGGCTCCAGGCCGACCCGGTTGAAGGTGTCGATGAAACGTTCCGGGCCGACCCGCAGGTCGGTGAAGGTTTCGACGATCCGTTCGATCACCGCCGGCACCTCGGCGGCGCTGAACGATGGCCCGATCACCTTGCCCAGCGCGCTGTCCTTGCCCTGGGCGCCGCCGAGGGTGACCTGGTACCACTCGCTGCCGCTCTTGTCGACGCCGAGGATGCCGATGTTGCCGATGTGGTGGTGGCCGCAGGCGTTCATGCAGCCGGAGATGTTCAGGCTCAGCTCGCCGATGTCGTGCAGGTGGTCGAGGTCCTCGAAGCGCTGCTGGATGCCCTGGGCGATGGGGATCGACTTGGCGTTGGCCAGCGCGCAGTAGTCGCCGCCGGGACAAGCGATGATGTCGCTGAGCAGGCCCTGGTTAGGCGTGCCGAGGCCGGCTGCGCAGGCCTCGCGCCACAGCGCGTGGAGGTTCTCCAGGCGCACGTCGGGGAGCACCAGGTTCTGTTCGTGGGCCACGCGGATCTCGCCGAAACCGTAGCGCTCGGCCCAGTCGGCGACGCGTTCCATCTGCTCCGCGGTGACGTCGCCCGGCGGCGCGCTGGCGCCGGGCTTGGTCGACAGCACCACCGAGGCGTAGCCCGGCACCTTGTGCGCCTGGACGTTGCGCGAGGCCCAGCGGGCGAAGGCCGGATCGGCCGCACGGGCGCTGCCGTAGGCCAGCTCGCCGTCGGCCGGCGGCAGGTAGCGCGGCAATACGAAGCGCTCGGCGACCCGCTGGCACTCCTCGGCAGTCAGTTGCGCCGGGCCGTCGCGCAGGTGCTGCCACTCTTCCTCCACCTCGCGGGCGAAAGCCTCGATGCCCAGCGCCTTGACCAGGATCTTGATCCGCGCCTTGTACTTGTTGTCGCGCCGGCCGTAGCGGTTGTAGACCCGCAGGATCGCCTCGACGTAGGACAACAGGTGCTGCCAGGGCAGGTCGTCGCGGATCACCTGGCCGAGCATCGGCGTGCGTCCCAGGCCGCCGCCGACCAGGACCCGCAGGCGCAACTCGCCGGCGTCGGGGTGGCGGTAAAGGTACAGGCCGATGTCGTGCATCTGCACCGCGGCGCGGTCTTCCACCGCCGAACTGAGGGCGATCTTGAACTTGCGCGGGAGGAACAGGAACTCCGGGTTCACCGTCGACCACTGGCGCAGGATCTCGGCCAGCGGCCGGGGGTCGGTCCATTCGTCCGCGGCGACCCCGGCGAAGGCTTCGGTGGTGATGTTGCGCACGCAGTTGCCGGAGGTCTGGATCGCGTGCATCTGCGCGCCAGCGAGGTGTTCGAGGATATCGCCGACCTGCTCCAGTTCGATCCAGTTGAACTGGATGTTCTGCCGCGTGGTGAAGTGCCCGTAGCCGCGGTCGTAGTGCCGGGCGACGTGCGCCAAGGCGCGCAGTTGCGGCGCCGACAGGGTGCCGTAGGGAATCGCCACGCGCAGCATGTAGGCGTGCTTCTGCAGGTACAGGCCGTTCTGCAGGCGCAGCGGGAGGAACTCCTCCTCGCTCAGTTCGCCGTCGAGGCGGCGGGCGATCTGGTCGCGGAACTGCGCCACCCGCTCGCTCACCAGCGCCTGGTCGTATTCATCGTACTGGTACATCGCAAAGCCCTCATCGACAGGGTTTCTCCACCGATGACGGGCAGGGTGGGTGGCGAAGAAACCGGGAACCGGCTGCGCCCCTGTTTCTGGCGACAGGATGGGCCGGTGTTCACTGGCACCCACTATCGCCCGCGTACAGACAGCGAAACAGCGGCAGATTCCGCCGAAAAAAACACATCAGATGGCCGACGACGGCGAATTCGCGCCGCCTGCGACCGGTTGCCACGGGGCGCATATCTGTACTGCCGGAGGTCGCCCGGTAACCCGCGGCAATGCTGGGCCGCTGCTTTCCGGAGGCATCTGATACGGTTTTTCCCGCTCGATCTGCCGCTGTTTCGCCCATCAGCCGGTTCCTATAGTCGCAACCGCCTCTCCAGCCTGATGGGCCTACGAAAAATGAGCGAAAGAATTCCCGCGATCCAGGTCGAGCCCGCCGTACCGGCCGCTCCGTCGAAACAGCCGCCCGCGCCCGGCAAGCTGCCGTCGGCGGTGAACGGCCCGATCTACACCCGCAGCTTCACCGGTCTGTTCCGCAACTTCCGCCGCCTCGGCGGCGGCCTGCTGTTCCTGCTGTTCTTCGGCACCCTGTGGCTGAACTGGAACGGCCGCCAGGCGGTGCTCTGGGACCTGCCCGAGCGCAAGTTCTACATTTTCGGCGCGACCTTCTGGCCGCAGGACTTCATCCTGCTCTCGGCGCTGCTGATCATCGCCGCCTTCGGCCTGTTCTTCATCACCGTGTTCGCCGGCCGCGTCTGGTGCGGCTATACCTGCCCGCAGAGCGTGTGGACCTGGGTGTTCATGTGGTGCGAAAAGGTCACCGAGGGCGACCGCAATGCGCGGATCAAGCTCGACCAGGGTCCGGCGAGCGCCGCCAAGCTCTTGCGCAAAACGGCCAAGCACGCGCTGTGGCTGGGTGTGAGCCTGGTCACGGCGATCACCTTCATCGGCTACTTCACTCCGGTGCGGCCGCTGGTGGCCGACCTGTTCAGCTTCCAGCTGGACCTGGAAAGCCTGTTCTGGGTGCTGTTCTTCACCGCCGCCACCTATGTCAACGCCGGCTGGCTGCGCGAGCAGGTGTGCATCCACATGTGCCCCTACTCGCGCTTCCAGAGCGTGATGTTCGACAAGGACACCCTGATCGTGTCCTACGACGCCGCCCGCGGCGAGTCCCGCGGCGCCCGCAAGAAAGGCAGCGATCCGCGCGCCCAGGGGCTCGGCGACTGCATCGACTGCCAGCAGTGCGTGCAGGTCTGCCCCACCGGCATCGACATCCGCGACGGCCTGCAGATCGCCTGCATCGGCTGCGCCGCCTGCGTCGACGCCTGCGACTCGATCATGGACAAGATGGGCTATGAACGCGGCCTGGTGCGCTACACCTCGGAACGCGCCCTGGAAGGTGGCCAGACCCGCTTCCTGCGTCCACGCCTGGTCGGCTACGCGGCGGTGATGCTGGCGATGATCGGCGCCTTCGTCGTCGCCCTGGATGCCCGCCCGCTGGCCTCGCTGGACGTGACCCGCGACCGTGGGCTGTTCCGCGAGAACGCCGCCGGGCAGATCGAGAACATCTACACCCTCAAGGTCATCAACAAGACCCAGCAGCCGCAGCGCTATCGCCTGCAACTCGACGACGCGCCGGAGTTCCGCCTGCAGGGCGAGCACACCCTGAGCCTGAAGCCCGGCGAGATCCTCGACTTCCCGGTGTCGGTGGCCTCTACCGCCGAACGCGCCAGGGCCGGCTCGCAACCGCTGGCGTTCAGCCTGCGCGGCATCGACGACCCGAGCCTGGCGGTCGGCAGCACCAGCACCTTCGTTTCGCCGGCGCGCTGAGGAGGCCGCGATGAGGCATGACAACACGGTCCCGGCGCGCATAGAGTGGGCGCCAGCGGCCGTGCCCACGGCCAGCCAGGACAGCGGCCAGGACAAGATGAAGCGCTACGAGAAATTCGCCGACGAGATTGCCGAGCTGATCCGCACCGGCGTCCTCGCCCCCGGGCAGAAGGTGCCCTCGGTACGGCACGCCAGCCGTACCTACGGGGTCAGCGCTTCCACCGTGTTCCAGGCCTACTACCTGCTGGAAAGCCGTGGGCTGATCATGGCCCGCGCACGCTCCGGCTACTTCGTCTGCCAGCACGTGCAGCGGCCGCTGCCGGAACCGGAGATCAGCCCGCGCCAGGCCGACGCCACCGAGGTCGACGTCAGCGAGTTGGTGTTCTCCGTACTCAGTTCGATCAAGGACCCGGACACCGTACCCTTCGGCTCGGCGTTCCCCAGTCCGCAACTGTTTCCCCTGCCGCGCCTGGCGCGCTCGATGGCCCACGCGGTGCGCGACATGGACCCGCAATCGGTGGTCGCCGACATGACGCCGGGCAACCATGGCCTGCGCCGGCAGATCGCCCTGCGCTACATGGTCGGCGGCCTGCTGCTGCCGGTGGAAGAACTGGTCATCAGCAACGGCGCGCTGGAGGCACTCAACCTCTGCCTGCAGGTGGTCACCCGTCCCGGCGACCTGGTGGCCATCGAGGCGCCGGCGTTCTACGCCACCCTGCAGGTGCTGGAACGGTTGAAGCTGAAGGCGGTGGAAATCCCCGTGCATCCGCGCGAAGGCATCGACCTGGAAGTGCTCGCCGACAGCCTGGAGCGCCTGCCGATCAAGGCCTGCTGGTTCATGAGCAACTTCCAGAACCCGATGGGCGCGAGCATGGACGACGAGAAGAAACGCGCCCTCGCCGAGCTGCTGGCGCGCCACCAGGTGCCGATGATCGAGGATGACGTCTACGCCGAGCTGTACTTCGGCCAGCAGGCGCCGAAACCGGTCAAGGCCTACGACCAGGAAGGCCTGGTGATGCACTGCAGTTCCTTCTCCAAGAGCCTGGCGCCGGGCTACCGGGTCGGCTGGGTGGCCGGCGGACGCTACGCCGAGCAGATCGAGCGACTGAAGCTGATGACCAGCCTGTCGGCGTCGATCCCGGCCCAGGCGGCCATCGCCGACTATCTCCAGCACGGCGGCTACGACCGCCACCTGCGCAAGCTGCGCTACGCCCTGGAGACCCAGCAGAACGCCATGCTCGCGGCGGTGGCGCGTTACTTCCCCGAGCAGACCCGGGTCAGCCGTCCCAGCGGCGGCTACTTCCTCTGGCTGGAGTTGCCCGAGGCGGTCGACTCGCTGCGCCTGTTCCAACTGGCCCTGGCCCAGGGCATCAGCCTCGCCCCGGGGCCGATCTTCTCCGCCACCCGCCGCTTCGCCCATTGCGCCCGGCTCAACTACGGGCACCCGTGGAGCGCGCGGCAGGAGAAGGCGATGGAGACACTCGGGCGGATCACCCAGTCGCTGGCGGGATGACGCCCCGCAGACGGAAAGCCACCCCGGCGTAGGGCGGATAACCGCGCGCGGTCATCCGCCATGATCGGCTCGCGTCCCCCATCCCGGTATGCGCCGCCGCCCTGCACGAACGCCTTCCCCCGCCCCATCTGATACCCAAATTCCATATCGACCTGAAGCTGTTTTACCCCCGCCCCAGCCCTTAGATTGCAGGCTCCGGCCGGCGCCCCGTCTCCCCCCTCGACGGCGGTCGCCGGCTGTTCATTTCTTTCGGGACTGTACAGATGAACAAAGCAACGACGGAACCTGCCTACAACTACAAGGTGGTTCGCCAGTTCGCCATCATGACCGTGGTATGGGGCGTGATCGGCATGGGGTTGGGCGTACTGATCGCCTCGCAACTGGTCTGGCCCCAGATGAACTTCGACCTGCCCTGGACCAGCTTCGGCCGCCTGCGGCCGCTGCATACCAACCTGGTGATCTTCGCCTTCGGCGGCTGCGCGCTGTTCGCCACCAGCTACTACACGGTGCAGCGTACCTGCCAGGTGCGACTGTTCTCCGACACCCTGGCCGCCTTCACCTTCTGGGGCTGGCAGGCGGTGGCGGTGATCCTGCTGGTCAGCCTGCCGCTGGGCAACACCACCACCAAGGAATACGCCGAGATCGAGTTCACCGGCGCGATCTGGCTGGCGATCGTCTGGGTCGCCTACGCGGTGGTGTTCTTCGGCACCCTGATCAAGCGCAAGGTCAAGCACATCTATGTCGGCAACTGGTTCTTCGGCTCGTTCATCCTGACCACCGCGATGCTGCACATCGTCAACCACATGTCGCTGCCGGTGAGCTGGTTCAAGTCCTACTCGATGTACTCCGGCGCCACCGATGCCATGGTCCAGTGGTGGTACGGGCACAACGCCGTAGGCTTCTTCCTGACCACCGGCTTCCTCGGCATGATGTACTACTTCGTGCCCAAGCAGGCCGAGCGTCCGGTCTATTCCTATCGCCTGTCCATCGTCCACTTCTGGGCGCTGATCTCCCTGTACATCTGGGCCGGCCCGCACCACCTGCACTACACCGCGCTGCCGGACTGGGCGCAGTCGCTGGGCATGGTGATGTCGCTGATCCTCCTGGCGCCGAGCTGGGGCGGCATGATCAACGGCATGATGACCCTCTCTGGGGCCTGGCATAAGCTGCGCGACGACCCGATCCTGCGCTTCCTGGTGGTGTCCCTGGCGTTCTACGGCATGTCCACCTTCGAAGGCCCGATGATGGCGATCAAGACCGTCAACGCCCTCTCCCACTACACCGACTGGACCATCGGCCACGTCCACGCCGGCGCCCTCGGCTGGGTCGCGATGATCACCATCGGCTCGCTCTACCACCTGATTCCCAAGGTCTACGGGGTCGAGAAGATGCACAGCGTCGGCCTGATCAATGCGCACTTCTGGCTGGCCACCATCGGCACCGTGCTGTACATCGCCTCGCTGTGGGTCAACGGCATTACCCAGGGCCTGATGTGGCGCGCGGTCAACGAGGACGGCACGCTGACCTACTCCTTCGTCGAGTCGCTGGTGGCCAGCCATCCGGGCTTCATCGTGCGCCTGGTCGGTGGCGGGTTCTTCCTCACCGGCATGCTGCTGATGAGCTACAACACCTGGCGCACGGTACGCCAGGCGCGCCCGGAAGGAATCCTCGCGGCGGCCCGCATGGCCTGAGCCGCGACAGCGCGTCCCTTCCCTTCCCGAGCCTCGCCCGCCACGCTGCGGGCAAGGCTCGACAGCCGACGAGGAGAATCATCATGGAATTCAGCTGGAGCGAGATCCTGCTGGAGCTGCTGGCGGTCGCCGTGCTGTTCTTCGGCGTGCATTGGAGCCTGCGCCACGCCAAGACCCTGGACCAGGCGAGCATGCTGCCGTTCGCCGACGACGAGGAGGTGGCCCGCCGGGTCGAGCGGGAGACCGGCAGGAGCCGCACCGGCTGCGGCTGTCCCGGTCGCTGCCAGGGCGACTGCCGGCACTGGGACAAGAATTGGCCGGCATGACGCCGGCCAGTCGCTTCAGGGCTTTATCTTCTTCAGCTCGTTGAGCAGTTCCAGCAACTGCGCGAGCTTTTCCTCGCCGAACCGCTCCTGGATGCGCTGGTAGTTCTTCTCCATGTCGCCGCTCATGGAGACGAAGCACTGCTGGCCCTTTTCCGTCAGGTTCACGTAGACCCGCCGCTGGTCCTTGGGCGCCTTCCAGCGCCGGACGATGCCGTCGCGCTCCAGGCGCGCCAGCACGCCGGTCATGCTCGGGCGCAGGATGCAGGCCTGGTTGGCCAACTGGTAGCTCTCCATCTCGCCCTGCTGGCGCAGGATGCGGATCACCCGCCACTGCTGCTCGGTGAGACCGTGCTGGTTGAGGGAGGGGCGGAAGAAACTCATCGCGGCTTCGCGAGCCTGCAACAGGGTCAGGGTCAGGGAGGGTCTTGGCGTTGACATAGGGTCCGAGCTTGGATGACTGGTTTCGAAAGTGCAGAAGAGTAGCGGAAAAAACACAGGCTGCATGCGGGTATGCAGAAGGAAATCAACGGTTTCCGCCGTGCAGGGCCAAGCCCAGCGCGAGCAGGCTGCCGACGCCGCAGACGGCCATCACCAGCGCCATCGGCAGCACGCCGGGCAGCGCCAGCCAGCCGACCGCCAGGCTGGCCAGGCAGCCGAGGCCGAACTGCCCGGACACCGCCACCGCCGAAGCCGCCCCGGCCTGTCCGGGATACAACGCCAGCAGGCTGGCGATGCAGTTGGCGCCGAGCAGGCCGGTGACGCTGACGAAGCACAGCAGCCCGGGCACCAGCGCCCACAACCCGCCCCGCTCGCCGAGCGCCGCATAGCCGAGGAGGAACAGCCCGGACACGCAGGCCAGCAGGCTGCCGGCCCGCAGCAGCGGCCGCGGACCGTGGCGGCGCACCAGGCGCGCGCTGCACCAGGTGGCGAGCATCACGCCGAGGATGTTCAGGCCGAAGAACCAGCCGAAGCGCTCCGCGCGCACGCCGAAATGCTCGATGAACACGAAGGGCGCGGCGCTGATGTAGGCGAACATCCCGGCGAACGCCAGCCCCATGCACAGCACGTAGCCCAGCGCGCGACGGTCGCCGAGCAGCCGCCCATAGGCGAGAAAGGCCTGGGCCAGGCTGCCGCCGCGGCGCTCCGGCGGGTGGCTTTCGGCGACCCGCCAGACCGCCAGCAGGCAGAGCCCGGCGAACAGCGCCAGGACCACGAACAACGCGCGCCAGCCGGCCCAGAGCATCAGGTAGCCGCCGAGCAGCGGCGCGGCCAGCGGTGCCAGCATGGTCACCATGTGCATCAATGCCAGCATCCGGGCGGCCTCGCCCAACGGATAGAGGTCGCGCACCATGGCCCGCGCCAGCACCGACGCGGCGCCGCCGCCGAGGGCCTGGAGCACCCTCAGCAGGACCAGTTGCCCCGCGCTGTCGGCCAGCGCGCAGGCCAGGCTGCTGAACAGGTACAAGGCGATACCGGCCAGCAGCACCGGGCGCCGGCCGAAACGGTCGGACAAGGGGCCGTAGAACAGCATGCCGACGCAGAAGCCGACCAGGAAGCCGCTGATGCTCCGCTGCACCTGGGCATCGCTGGCGCCGAGATCGGCGGCGATCGCCGGCAGGCTCGGCAGGTACATGTCGATCGACAGCGGGCCGAACGCCACCAGCGCCGACAACAGCAGCAACAGGCGTCGTTCGCCGCTTCCGACCTGAATCCTCGATGCACTCGCAGGCACGCTCGCCCTCCTCTTCTTCGCCTTTCGGTCCAGACGACACCGCCGTGCACGCGGATGCAAGTTCGCCGTCCGGGAAATCCTCGCGCCGCGACCTCGTTCACCCTGGCAGCGCGCGGGCCTGGCTCCTTTCGCGGGCCGACAACGTTAACAGATTAACCAAATGCGCAGAAGGCGAAAGATTCCAGGCTGGCTTCGCTCTCCAGCGCCTTACCGTCAATGCTCGATGAGCATGGAAAGGGGCAGAGGCTAGCGAAGCTTCCGGGAGGATCGCCAACACTTCATTAACAAGTTAACAATATGCTAAAACTCACCGTGCAATCGGCGTCACCCATACCTACAAGAACAACAACCAAGGGAAGAATCGATGATCACGGCATGCCCCCGCCCGTGCGCCTGGCGCAGCTATGCGCTTGGCCTCGGCCTCCTGCCCCTCGCCGCGCAAGCGGAATTCCTCGCGGACAGCAGCGCCCACCTCGACCTCCGCAACTTCTACCAGTTGCGCGACTACCGCCAGCACGATGCGCCCCAATCGCAGGCCGGCAACTGGTCGCAGGGCTTCGTCCTGCGCCTGCAATCCGGTTTCACCGGCGGCCCGCTCGGCTTCGGCCTGGACGCTACCGGGCTGCTCGGCGTCAAGCTCGACTCGGGACGCGGGCGTAGCAACGATGGCACGCTGCCGTTCGGAGCGAATTCGAAGGAGCCGGTGGACGACTACAGTCACCTCGGCCTGACCGCCAAGCTGCGCTATTCGCAGACCCAGCTACAGGTCGGCATCCTCATGCCGCAACTGCCGGTGGCGTTCCGCGACGACGTGCGCCTGTTGCCGCAGACCTTCGACGGCGCGCTGCTGACCTCCAGCGAGATCGAGGGTCTCACCCTCACCGCGGGGCAATTGTGGAAGTCGCGCACTCGCGAGTCGGCCGGCAGCGACGACATGTACATCATGGGCCGCGACAAGGCCCACGCCAGCGACGAGTTCAATCTCGCCGGCGCGACCTACGCCTTCACCCCTCGGCTCAGCGCCAGCTATTACTACGGCCAGCTCAAGGACATCTACCGGCAGCACTATCTCGGCCTGCTGCACACCCTGCCGCTGGGCGAAGGGCTGTCGCTGCGCAGCGACCTGCGCTACTTCGACAGCGGCGAAGACGGCGCGGCGATCTCCGGGCCGGTGGACAATCGCAACCTCAACGCCATGCTCACCCTGCGCGCCGGCGCCCACGCCTTCGGCATCGGTGTCCAGAAGATGATCGGCAACGACGCCTTTCCGGTGCTCAACGGCTACACCACGCCCTACGTGGCCAACCTCATGGCCTACCAGACCTTCACCCGACCGCAGGAGAAATCCTGGCAACTGCGCTACGACTACGACTTCGCCGGCCTCGGCCTGCCCGGCCTGAACCTCATGACCCGCTATGTACAGGGCCGCGACATCGACCGCGGCGCCGGCCGCGCCGACGACAGCGAATGGGAGCGCAACACCGACCTGTCCTACGTGATCCAGAGCGGACCGCTGAAGAGCGTCGCCTTGAAATGGCGCAACATCACCTACCGCAGCCGCTACGGTGCGGACCTGGACGAGAACCGCTTCATCGTCAATTACACGCTAAAGCTCTGGTGAAGCGCGGCCCCTTGGGGCCGCAGGCACCTCAATCCTCGAGTCGCAGGTGCAAATGCTGCTTCTTGCCCAGGCTCAAGCGCAGCCCGTCGACCTCGCCCGCCAGCGGCGTGTCCGGATCGCTGACCGGCGTGCCGTCCAGGCGCAGGCCGCCGCCGGCGGCGAGGCGGCGGACCGCGCTGCGGGAGGGCTGGATCGCGTGTTCCAGCAGCAGGTCGGTCAGCGACAGTCCCTGCGCCAGGCGCGCGCGGGATAGCTTCATCACCGGCAGGCCGCTGTCCCGCGTACCGTCGGCGAACACCCCGCGCGCGGCATCGGCGGCGGATCGCGCGGCGTGCTCGCCGTGCGCCAGGGCGGTGGCGGCATTGGCCAGGACCACCTTCGCTTCGTTCAGCTCGGCGCCCTGCAAGGCGCCCAGGCGGCGCACCTCATCCATCGGCAGTTCGCTGAACAGGGCGAGGAAGCGACCGACGTCGCGATCATCGCAGTTGCGCCAGAACTGCCAGAAGTCGAACGGCGCCAGGCGCTCGGCGTTGAGCCATACCGCACCCTGCGCCGACTTGCCCATCTTGCGCCCGTCACTGGTGGCCAGCAGCGGCATGGTCAGGCCGAACAGCTGGGCGCCGCCCTGGCGTCGCGACAGCTCCACGCCGTTGATGATGTTCGCCCACTGGTCGGCGCCGCCGAGTTGCAGGGTGCAGCCGCGCCGGCGCGACAGTTCGACGAAATCGTAGGCCTGCAGCAGGGTGTAGCCGAACTCGAGGAACGACAGCGAATGCTCGCGGTCCAGGCGCTGCCTGATGGCGTCGAAGGTCAGCAGGCGGTTGATCGAGAAGTGCCGGCCGACCCGGTCGAGGAACTCCAGGTAGCCGACGCCGTCCAGCCATTCGGCGTTGTTCACCAGGCTGTCGTCGTGCAGTTCGACGTAGCGCGAGAAAACCCGGGCGATGCCGTCGATGTTGGCCTGGATCTGCGCCTCGGTGAGGATCGGCCGGCTCGAATCGCGGAAGCTCGGATCGCCGATCCGGGTGGTCGCGCCACCGATCAGCAGCAACGGGCGGTGCCCGGCCTTCTGTAGCCAGCGCATCAGCATCAGGCCCTGTAGGTGGCCGACGTGCAGGCTGTCGGCGGTGGCGTCGAAGCCCAGGTAGGCGGTTGCCGGACCGGCGGCCAGGTGCGCGGCGAGGCCGTCGCGGTCGGTGCACTGGTGGACGAAGCCACGCTCTTCGAGCAGGGCGATCAGGTCTTGCTGATGGGTCGGGACGGACACGGGTATCTCCTTTGGCACGGTGGATGCCCGAGGAGACAGGTTGGGAGGGAGTTCACCGGACCGCCGCCTCGGGCGGTTCGGGAATGCAGCGACGCATCTACCGCCTCAATGAGGGAGCAGATAGGCGTAATAGCGCTTGAAGGTCAGGGCTGCACGATTCATGCGCGGCACTCTACGCGCCTGTGCCGGGCTGTCAAGACTGGAAAGCGCCTCGACACGAACCGAAGCACTTCCCCGCAACAGAAGCGCAGCCTGGGAAAGTTTGCCCGCTAGTTATCCGCACAAATTTATGACGCCGGTTTCTCTACTTTGAAAAACAACGCAAGACCGGACATGGACTTCAATAACTCGACCGGAAGAAACCTATCAGCAAGGCAGTTGAATTTTTTCCGAAAGCAATAATTCGATACTTTTCTGGATTGGCGCATCATCTCATAAAAATAGCGAACCGCTTCCCAGTACCCACGAATATCAATGGATCAGCAATATCCAGATGCTTATCGCGGCATTCGAAAAAACATCGACCAATTCCACTGACAGAATATCGGCGTCATTTGCCTAGCATGGATATTCCAAGTTCACCCTATCAACTTCCCAGATTGACACTCTCGCCGGCAGATCAGTAATTTTCAGCGACCAGCCGGCAAAGTACTTTTCCAGAGCGGCTGGCAACCGATAGTCACTCTATCTTCGCAAACCGATGTTTATGCGAGAGGGCCGGCTATCGCTCAAAACTTGATTGATGAAGGAATAGCGCCATGCAACTCGCCACACTTCAGGAACTGAGCTTCGATGAAATCGACCAGGTATCGGGCGCCGGACTCTTCAGCTTCGTCGGCGATGCCATCGTCGATGTGGTCAAGGTGTCCAACGACCTGCTCAACACGTCGGTCATCTCTTCGGTCGGCAAGGTGTTCAACGCCGTCGGCCTGACCCCCATCCATCAACTGGCCGACACCCTCGGCTACGGCGTGTTCAAGGGCGTCGCCGCGGTCGGCGGCCTGCTCGGCGGCGACACCAGCCGCATCGATTACCACTACGACACTGAGTGGACCTGATCCCAGGACCTCGGCCCGCTCCCGTCGCGGAGCGGGCCTCCACCGTCGCCGGAGACCCGGACGCCCCCGGCGGCGACCTAGGACCCGGCAACCGGGAAGGGGCGACCAGCGCCCCGATCAGGAGAACCGCCATGCACGACCTCATCCAGCACGCCGACGCCTTCGTCGGCGATCCCGACCAGGAATCCGGCGGCCTGTCGCGCCGCAGCTTCCTCGGCAAGAGTGCCACGCTCGGCGCGGTCGGCCTGGTGGCCGGCTGGACCCCGGCCTTCGTCATCCAGCCCGCCGAAGCCGCCGCCAGCAGTTGTCCGGCGCCGGCAGGCTTTCCGGCCGGCCTCGAACTTTATCGGCGGGCGTTCCGCAACTGGTCGGGGGAAATCGCCGCCGACGACCTCTGGAGCTGCGCCCCGCGCACCAACGAAGAGGTTCTCGCGGTGGTCAACTGGGCCTGGCAGAACGGCTTCAAGGTGCGCCCGCGCGGCATGGGTCACAACTGGTCCCCGCTGCTGCTGAAAGGCGGCGAGAACTGCGAGAGCCGCATCGTGCTGGTGGAAACCAGCCGTTACCTGACCCGCGTACGGATCGACGCCCAGGGCGAGTTCGGCCTGTTCAGCGCGCAGACCGGCGTCACCATGGAAGCCCTGCTGAAACAACTGGAGCGGGTCAAGCTCGGCTTCGTCGCCACGCCGGCGCCGGGTGACCTGACCCTCGGCGGGGTGCTCGCCATCGACGGCCACGGCACCGGCATCCCGGCGCAGGGCGAAAGCCGCCTGCCGGGGCAGAGCTACGGCTCCCTGAGCAACAGCATCGTGGCGCTGACCGCGGTGGTCTGGGACGGCGCCGCCGGACAATACGTGCTGAAGACCTTCCGCCGCGACGATCCGGCCTGCGCGCCGTTCCTCGTCCACCTCGGACGCGCCTTCATCGTCGAGGCGACCCTCCAGGCCGGGGTCAACAAGCGCATGCGCTGCCAGAGCTACGTGAACATCCCGGCGAGCGAGATGTTCGCCGCGGCCGGCAGCGGCGGAAGGACCTTCGACAGCTTCCTGCAGAAAAGCGGACGCGCCGAGGCCATCTGGTTCCCCTTCACCGACAAGCCCTGGCTGAAGGTCTGGACGCCGACCCCGCGCTGCCCGTTCGGCGCCCGCGCGGTCAACGGCCCGTTCAACTACCCCTTCTCCGACAACATTCCCAAGGCGCTGTCCGACCTGCTGGCGGCGATCAACACCGGCCACCCGGAACTCACCCCGCTGCTCGGCAAGCTGCAGTACGACCTGGTAGTGGGCGGCATGGCGCTGACCCTGGGCTACGACCTGTGGGGCTGGAGCAAGGACCTGCTGCTGTACATCAAGCCCAGCACCCTGCGCGTCACCGCCAACGGCTACGCGGTGCTGACCCGGCGTCGCGACGTGCAGCGGGTGATCAACGAGTTCTACCTGCAGTACCAGACGATGGTCGCCGCCTACCGCGCCAACGGCCACTACCCCATGAACGGCCCGGTGGAGATTCGCGTCAGCGGGCTCGACCAGCCCGGCGAGTCGATCGTTCCCGGCGCCCAGGTGCCCAGCCTGTCGGCGATCCGTCCGCGCCCCGACCAACCGGAGTGGGACACGGCGATCTGGCTGGACATCCTCAGCCTGCCCGGTACCCCGCAGGCCAATGCCTTCTACCACGAGTTCGAGGCCTGGCTGTTCGACCACTTCAGCGGCGACTACGCCTCGCTGCGGGTGGAGTGGAGCAAGGGCTGGGGCTACAGCCCCGCCGCCGCCTGGGACGAGCCGACGGTGGTCGACCAGTTGGTGGCGCAGTCGCTACGCCAGGGCCTGGTCGCAGACAACGATTGGGACAGCGCGGTGCGCCAGTTGAACGAAGCCGATCCGCATCGGCTGTTCAGCTCGCCGCTGCTCGACCGGCTGATGCCATGAAATGCCGCTATGCGAGGCCGTACTGACTCGGACGAAGAGCGGTTGGCCGGAGCCGATATGAATGAGCCCTCGATACGGCGTTGACTTGTTCAACAGGTCTTATCGAGGTGTCGCACGAACCGGCCTTAATCATTCGCAAAGTTTACCCGGAGTGGCAAACCTTCATCCGCCGAATATTGAAACTCATTGTCAAACGAATTATCGAGCCCATGAAAAACCGCTAATCCTGGCAGTTCATCCCACTCTTTCGGATTAGTACCATTGAATGGCTTTCCAGACTCATGGGAAGCCTAAAGGAGATATATGAAATGAAAGAACTCAATGACATTGAAGTCACCTGCGTTTCGGGTGGAACTCTTTCCGGCATGATCGTAGGCGCCGTCGACGGCGCCGCGACGGGCATGGCAATCGGCGGGAAATGGGGCGGTGCCGGCGGCTTCGGCTTCGGCGCTCTTTCCCAGTTGGTCGGCCTGATCGTGCCAACCGCAATGGGCGCTATTGCCGGGGGCACGGTCGGTCTCTTCACCAATGCAGAGACGGCTGTCGGTTACTTGGGCCAATACCGGGAAAACTTCGGTCCCGGTGATGTAGGCCGCACCACCATCTAATTAGAAAAGTCGCACTCCGGCACTTCATGCGTTTGAACTTTCGCAAGGGTGTCGGAGTGTCATGCAAGTATTATTCGAATCCAGGATCCAGCCACCATGTTTCGCCAGGAAGCCCTCGACGCCCAGCATGCCGGCGGCCTGGGCGAGATCGTGCTGATCCGCCCGGTCTCCTTCACTTTTCTCACCCTGCTGGCCGCGGCGATGGCGCTGCTGGTGGTGGGCTTCTTCCTGTTCGGCAGCTACACCAAGCGCAGCACCGTCAGCGGCCAATTGGTGCCCGCCAGCGGCCAGGTCAAGGTGCACGCGCCGCAGGCCGGCATCGTGCTGCGCAAGTTCGTCCAGGAAGGCCAGGCGGTACGACGTGGCGAGCGCCTGATGGTGCTTTCCAGCGAACGCTACGGCAGCGATGCCGGGCCGGTGCAGGCCGGCATCAGCAGGCGCCTGGAACAACGCCGCGACTCCCTGCGCGACGAACTGGAAAAGCTTCGCCGCCTGCAAGACGACGAGCGCGACAGCCTGACCAGCAAGGTCGCCAGCCTGCAGCGCGAACTCACCACCCTCGCCGCCCAGACCGACAGCCAGCAACGCCTGCTGGCGCTGGCCAGCGACGCCGCCGCGCGCTACCAGGGGCTGATGGACAAGGGCTACATCTCCATGGACCAGTTGCAGCAGCGCCAGGCCGAGCTGCTCGGCCAGCGCCAGACCCTGCAAGGCCTGGAGCGCGAACGCACGTCGCTGCGGCAGCAGTTGACCGAGCGCCGCAACGAACTCGCCGGGCTTTCCGCGCGCCAGGCCAACCAGCTCGCGGAAACCCGCCGCCAGCTCAGCGCGGTGGAGCAGGACCTGGCCGAAAGCGAAGCCAAGCGCACCTTGCTGGTCACCGCGCCGGAGAGCGGCATCGCCACCGCCGTGCTCGCCGAAGCCGGGCAGACCGTCGACAGCTCGCGTCCGCTGCTGAGCATCGTTCCCGCCGACACCCCGTTGCAGGCCGAACTCTACGCGCCGAGCAAGTCCATCGGTTTCATCCGGCCGGGCGACGCGGTGCTGATCCGCTACCAGGCCTATCCGTACCAGAAGTTCGGCCAGTACCACGGCAAGGTGCAGTCGATCTCCCGCGCCAGCGTCTCCTATGCCGAGCTTTCCAGCATGGTCGGCGGCGTACCGGGGCTCGGCCAGGATGGCGAGCAGCTGTACCGGCTGCGGGTAACCCTCGACGACCAGGCGGTGACCGCCTACGGCCAGCCGCGTCCGCTGCAGAGCGGCATGCTGCTGGACGCCGACATCCTCCAGGACACCCGGCGCCTCTACGAATGGGTGCTGGAACCGCTCTACAGCCTGACCGGCAAACTCTAGGAACGACCCATGGCCTTTCTCGACGCTCTCGCCCTGCGCCTGGGCCGCCGCCTGCCGCTGGTGCTGCAGACCGAAGCCACCGAATGCGGCCTGGCCTGCCTGGCGATGATCGCCGGCTACCACGGCCACCATACCGGCCTGATGGAACTGCGCCGGCGCTTCTCCGTATCGCTCAAGGGCATCTCCCTCAAGCAACTGATCCAGACCGCCCACCGCCTCGGCCTGGGTACCCGCGCGGTGAAGCTCGACCTCGGCGACCTCGGCAAGCTCAAGCTGCCCTGCGTGCTGCACTGGAACTTCAACCACTTCGTCGTGCTCAAGGCGGTCGACGGGCGCGGCGCGGTGCTCCACGACCCCGCCCACGGCCAGCGCCGGCTGGGCCTGGAGGAAGTCTCGCGGAGCTTCACCGGGGTAGCCCTGGAACTCTGGCCGGAGAGCGGCTTCGAGAAACAGGAGGCGCCGCCGCGGATCAAGCTGCTGGGCATGCTCGGCAAGGTCACCGGGCTGTACCGCTCGCTGGCCCAGGTGCTGCTGCTCGCCGGCGCGCTGGAAGTGTTCTCGCTGATCAGTCCGTTCTTCCTGCAATGGACCATCGACAACGTCATCGTCAGCGAAGACCGTGACCTGCTCAGCACCCTGGCCATCGGCTTCGGCCTGTTGCTGCTGATGCAGCAGGCGGTCAGCGGGGTGCGCGCCTGGGTGATGATGCACATGAGCACCCTGCTCGGCGTGCAGTGGCAGGCCAACGTCTTCAGCCACCTGCTGCGGCTGCCCGCGCAGTATTTCGAGAAGCGCCACCTGGGCGACGTGGTGTCGCGCTTCGGCGCGGTGAACAGCATCCAGCAGACCCTCACCGCGGCCTTCCTCTCGGCGGTGCTGGACGGCCTGATGACCGTCGCCACCCTCGGCATGATGCTGCTCTACAGTCCGCCACTGGCGGCCATCGCCATCGCCGCCATGAGCCTCTACGCCCTCGGCCGCTGGATCTGGTACCGGCCGTTGCGCAACGCCACCGAGGAGCAGATCGTCCACGCCGCGCGCCAGCAGAGCCACTTCCTCGAGACGGTGCGCGGCATCCGCCCGCTGAAGCTGTTCCAGCGCCAGGACGAGCGCCGCTCGGTATGGCTCGGCCTGCTGGTGGAACAGATCAACGCCGGCCTGCGTACGCAGAAGCTGCAACTGTTCTACCAGCAGCTCAACGGCCTGCTGTTCGGCGTGGAGAACCTGCTGGTGATCTGGCTCGGCGCGACCATGGTGATGGACGGCCAGTTCAGCGTCGGCATCCTGATGGCCTTCAACGCCTACAAGTCGCAGTTCGACAGCCGCGTCGGCAGCCTGATCGACAAGTTCTTCGAGCTGCGCATGCTCCAGTTGCAGGGCGAGCGCCTGGCCGACATCGTGCTCCAGGCCCCGGAGGTCAGCCACGGCGACATCCTCCCGGAGAACCTCCGCGAGCGCGAGGCGAGCATCGAGATCCAGGGCCTGCGCTACCGCTACGCGGAACAGGAGCCCTGGGTCCTCGACGGCCTCGACCTGCGCATCGCCGGCGGCGAGTCGGTGGCCATCGTCGGCCCCTCGGGCTGCGGCAAGAGCACCCTGTTCAACGTCCTGCTGGGCATCCTCCCGCCAGTGGAGGGACAGATCCGCATGGCCGGCCTGGACCTTGCGCAACTGGGCCTGGACGGCCTGCGCGAACTGGTCGGCACGGTGCTGCAGGACGACGTGCTGTTCGCCGGTTCGCTCAGCGACAACATCAGTTTCTTCGACCCGCAACCGGACATGCCCTGGCTGCTGCAGTGCGCGCAGATGGCTGCCATCCACGATGACATCCAGGCCATGCCGATGGGCTACAACACCCTGGTCGGCGACATGGGCACGGTGCTCTCCGGCGGCCAGAAGCAGCGGGTGATGCTGGCCCGGGCGCTGTACAAGAAGCCGCGCATCCTGTTCCTCGACGAAGCCACCAGCCACCTCGACGTACACTGCGAACAGCGGGTCAACGCCGCCATTCGAGCGCTGCGCATCACCCGCATCATGGTCGCCCATCGGCCCGAGACCATCGCCTCGGCGGACCGCGTGATAGTCCTCGGCCAGGGCAAGGTAAGCCTCGACGAAAGCACCGCGCGCCTGGCCGAACGCCAGGCCGCCGCGGCGCGGGAGCAGGCCTGATGCGTGCCCTCGCCGGCCTGTTGTGCGGCCTGCTCGGCCTGGTTCCCGGCGCCGCCGCCTACGAGCCGGACGTGTTCGGCACCACCGGCCAGGTCGCCGGCCAGGCGGTCTACGACCTCGGCGGCAGCGGTTTGCCCTGCCGCGGCGGGCCGCCACCGACCGAGCTGAGCCTGGAGGAAGCCATCGAGCGGATCCTCTGCCACGACCCGCAGACCCGCCTCGCCTGGGCCAATGCCAAGGCCCAGGCGGCCCAGGTCGGGATCGGCAAGTCCGCCTACCTGCCGCGCCTGGACGGCCGTCTCGACGCCAGTCGCGGCTACAGCGACATGGATTATCGCGATGCCCCCTACCTCTCCGGCGACGGCCATCGCCACCGGCGCGGCGCCAGCCTCCAATTGAGCTGGGTGCTGTTCGACTTCGGCCGCCGCAGCGCCGCCCTGCGCAACGCCCAGCAGTTGCTGCTGGCGGCCAACGCCAGCCAGGACGCGACCCTGCAGAACACCTTCGCCCTCGCCGCCCAGGCCTACTACGACGCCCTCGCCGCCCAGCGCAGCCTGGCCGCCTCGCGGCAGGTCGCGGAGCTGGCGGCGCAGAACCTGGAAGCCGCCGACGCCAAGTACCGGGCCGGCGCCGCCGCCCTTTCCGATCGCCTGCAGGCGCAGACCGCGCTGTCCCAGGCGAGCCTCGCCCAGGTCCGCGACGAAGGCGCCCTGAGCAACGCCCTCGGCGTCATCGCCCTGCGCATGGGCCTGGCGCCGGATACCCCGCTGCGCCTCTCCGGCGAGCTGGAGGCGCAACCCGACACCGGCTTCGTCAAGGCCATCGACGAGATGCTCGCCGAAGCCCGCCGCGAGCATCCGGCGCTGCTCGCCGCCCAGGCGCGGCTGAAAGCCGCCGCCGCCTCGGTGGAGGAAAGCCGCGCCGCCGGCCGGCCGAGCCTGGCGCTGAGCGCCAACCTGGCACGCAGCCATAGCGACCAGGCGATGGCGTTCAACGGCGATACCCGCGAACGCGACCGCAGCATCGGCCTGCAACTGAACATCCCGTTGTTCGAAGGCTTCGAACGCACCTACCAGGTCCGCAACGCCCTGGCCCGCCGCGAAGCCAGCGAAGCGGAGCTGGCCGACACCGAGCAGCAGGTTTCGCTGGAGGTGTGGAACAACTACCAGTCGCTCAGCGTCGAGACCCGCAGCCTGGCGCGCACCCGCGAACTGGTCGAACAGTCGCGGCAAAGCCTGGAGGTGGTGCAGGGCCGCTACCGCTCAGGGGTCGGCAGCATGATCGAGCTGCTCAACGCCCTGACCGCCTACGCCAGCGCCGAGGACCAGCACATCCGCGCCCTCGGCAACTGGCAGACCTCGCGCCTGCGACTGGCGGCGAGCCTCGGTCGCCTGGGTTTCTGGAGCCTGCGCTGAAAAGCCCGGGAAGCGCCGCCGCTCTCTACCTCTCGCGCTTGTCCGGCTGGCCGCCATCGCGCAGGATGCACCCAGCCCCCGCGACGAGAGACCGCATGATCGACGACATCCGCTACCTGATCGTATTCGCCAAGATCGCCGAGACCGGCTCCGTCTCCGGCGGCGCCGAGGCGCTGGGCCTGAGCGCCGCGACCGCCAGCCTGCACCTGTCCAGGCTGGAACGGAACCTGGGCCGTGCGCTGCTCTACCGCAACAGCCGCAAGCTGTCGCTGACCCAGGACGGCACGCAGTTGCTGGACACCGCCCGCTCCATGCTGGAACTCTACGAGAAGGGCTTCATCGAGTTCCGCCAGCGCGCCGTCTCGACCCGCAACAGCCTGCGCATCTCGATGCCCGCGGTGTTCGTCAACGGCGACTTCACCCGTCACCTGGCAGCCTTCATCGAGGAGCATCCCGACCTCGACCTCGGCATCGCCTGCGACGACAGCCGCCACGACATCATCGGCGACGGCATCGACATCGCCTTCCGCATCGGCGACCTGCCGGACAGCTCGCTGAAGGCCCGTCACCTGTTCCTGCTGCCGCGCCAGGTAGTGGCGGCACCGGCATTCCTGGCCCGGCACGCGCCGCTGGAACACCCGCGCGACCTGCAGCGGCTGGAATGGATCGGGCTCGGCATGCGCCCCGACAGCCGGCTATTCCGTCATGCGCGGGACGACGAGGAGGTACGCGTCGACTACACCCCGCGGGTGCGCGTCGACAGCGTCGAAGCCTCCTGCCGCCTGGCCCGCCTCGGCGTCGGCCTGGCCGCGCCGCCGACCTACCTGAGCGACGAGCCGATCCGCCGCGGCGAGTTGCGCGCGGTGCTGCCGGAATGGCGCCTGGAGCCGTTGAAGGTGTATGCGGTGTGGCCGCCCAACGTACCCGCCAGCAGCATCGCCTATACCCTCATCAATCGCCTCTACGAGGCCTTCAATCCGGGCTAGCGGCGAGCTGCAGGTAGAGCATGTAGCCGGCGGTCAGCACCAGGGTGCCGCCCATCGCCCGATTGAACAGGCGCACCCGCCGGGGGCTGTCGAGCAGCAGCGCCACGCGGTCACCGAGCAGTGCCCAGGCGGCCAGCGAGAGGTAGCAGACCACCAGGTAGATGGCCATGAAGACCAGCAGCGGCGCGTGCGTGCTCGGGCTGGCGAACAAGGCCACGCCGGAAGCGCAGGCGATCCAGGCCTTGGGATTGAGCCATTGCAGGAGCACGCCCTGGAAGAACCCGGGGACCCCGTTTTCCTCCAGGGCCAGGCGTGGATCCGCGGTGGCGATGCGGTAGCCCACATGAGCGATGAACGCCGCGCCGGCCATCCCCAGGTAGTCGAAGAAGCGCGGGTAGGCCTCGATCGCGCGGACGAACCAGAAGCCGACGAAGGCCAGCAGCAGGACGAAGCCGAGGGTGGCGCCGGTGACGAACGGCAGGGTCCGGCGGAAACCATGGTTGGCGCCGGAAGCGACGATGGTCAGGTTCACCGGACCGGGGGAAATCGACAGGCTCAGGGAGAACGCGCCCATGGCGAGCAGCAGGGCTAGCGGCATGGGTCGAACTCCCCGGTCGGATTGCGGGCTGGCTGGTGCGGGGCGGGCATGGGTTTCCTCCGTAGGCTCCTGGCGGGGCGCGACCGAAGGGGTTGCGCCGCTGCCCGGAACGCTACAGGGAAAGCCCACCGGCATTAACGGGGCAAGGCTCAAGGCTGGTTTTGATTTTCCGCGCTTGACGACTGCGCCGGCCGCCGGCGCACCTCAGTCGTCCGCCTGGCCCGGCATGCGGATGCCATGCCGGCGCACCCGCCGATACAGGGTCGCTCGCGAGATACCCAGTTCCCGCGCCGCGGCCATGGGTTTCCAGCGATGCCGCACGAGGGCGTCGAGCAGGGCGTCGCGCTCCGGACCGCCGCCGCTCTCGCACGCACTGGCCGGTGTCCGGCGTTCGCCACGCAGCTCTGCCGGAAGGTCGGCGAGTTGCAGGGTGGCGCCGCCGCACAGCGCGCAGGCGTAGCGCAACACATGCCGCAACTGGCGGACATTGCCCGGCCAGCGATAGCCGAGCAGGCATTCCAGGGCGGCCTCACCGAGTTCGATGCGTACGCCGCAGTGCGCGGTTTCCTCGTCGAGGATGCGCCGGATCAGCGCCAGCCGGTCGCTGCGTTCGCGTAGCGGCGGCAGTTCGAAGCGGGCGCCGCCGAGGCGGAAGTAGAGATCCTCGCGGAAGCCGCCGGCCGCCACCAGCGCCGCCAGGTCGCGGTGGGTGGCGCAGATCACCTGGATATCCACAGCCTGCCGGCGCGCAGCCCCCAGCGGCGCCACCTCGCCCTCGGCCAGCACGCGCAGCAGGCGGGTCTGCAGGCCCAGCGGCATGTCACCGATCTCGTCGAGGAACAGGGTACCGCCATCGGCCTGCTGCAGCAGGCCGCGCATCCCTTTCGCCGCCGCGCCGGTAAAGGCTCCGCCAACGTAGCCGAACAGCTCGCTCTCGATCAGGCTTTCGGGAATCGCCGCGCAGTTGAGCGCGACGAAGGGTTTGTCGCGACGGGCGCTGGCCTGGTGCAACTGGCGGGCGAAAACCTCCTTGCCGGCGCCGGTCTCGCCCTGGATCAGCACCGGCAGGTTGCGGTCCTTGACCCGCACCGCCAGGCGCAGGCTTTCGGCGATGCGCGGGTCGAGCGCAGCGTCGTCGGGCACCTCGCGCTCCAGCCGCCGCGCCTTGGCCCGCGGCGCGCTGAGACGCACGTGCAGCTCGCCGGCCTGGCCGCGCAGCAGGCACGGCGCCTGGTCGGCGGCGGCGTGCAGGGCGTCGAGGTCGAACACCTCGCCGATGTGGCTCGGCACCTGCCCCAGGCGCTGCCGCAGGTAGTGCCGCGCCGCCGGGTTCAACGCCAGCAGGCGCCCATCGGCGTCCCAGGCGAACAGGTAGTCCGGCTGGCTGTCGACGTAGCCCGGCGCACGGTGCGCGCGCAGCACCCAATGGCCCTGGGCGCTGTGCATGAAGAAGGCGTTCTCGATCTCCCGCGCGCTCTGCGCCACCATCTGCCGGATCAGATGCTGGCTACGGCGGTCGTCCGGCGATTGCACGGCGGAAACGTCGAGCACACCGAGCAACTCGCCCTGCGGATCGAAGACCGGCGCCGCGGAACAGGTCAGGTCGATGAAGGCGGCGCGGAAGTGATCGCGCTTGTGCACCGTCACCGCAGTCCTGTCGGTGAGTACGGCGGCCACCCCGCAGGTGCCCTCCTCGCCTTCCGACCAGCAGGTGCCGAGATACAGCCCGGCCTTGCGGCAGTCGTTGCGGATGGTCGACTCGACACGGTAGTCGATGGTCCGCCCCTGGGCATCGGTGAGCAGTACGCAGTAGTCGGCATCGCGCACCCGTCCATGCAGTCGCGCCACCTCTTCGCTGGCGATGCGCAGGAACAGTTCGGAACGCTCGCGACATTCGTCGAGGAGGGTCTGCGAGAGAATCCGCGGCCCTTGCAGGGACCCCGGGTCGAGACGGTGCTGCTCCATGGAGCGGCGCCAGGAGTCGAGGATCGGCGTCGGCACCGGCGCCTGCGGCAGGCGCGCGGCGTTCCTCAGGACACGGCTGACACAGTCCACATGGTCCTTCGAGTGTGCGGAAAGCATGGGGCCTCCGTTGCTCGGCATCTTGTTGTTGTGCCGCCCATTAAGCGCCCATCGGCGACCCTCGACAAGCGCCGGGCCGCCACAGCCGACGACTGAGACGGAGCGTCTCAGCGTCTCGCCGGGAACCCGTGCGCGATGACATGGGTTGTCTCGCCGGACGTCGCCCCGGCGGTCGCCGGCCTTCCCATGCCGGCGCTCTACGACGGGCCTTCCGGCCGCCACGCCGCAACCTGGCATCGGCCTTGCTCCAGCCACGGCGACGGCAGGGCGGACTGTCCGCTCCTCCCAACGCCCTGCCGCATACACCTACAAGAACAATCAGAGGTGAAGCATGCACGCTACGTCGTCCGACGATTTCTCCCTGTCTTCCCGGGTCGCGCTGGTGACCGGCGCCGGACGCGGCATCGGCCGGGGCATCGCCCTCGCCCTGGCGCGCGCCGGCGCCGACGTGGCGGTGGCCGACCTCGATCCGCAGGTCGCCGAGGAAACCGCCGCCGCGATCCGCAGCCTCGGTCGCCGCAGCCTGGCCCTTGGGGTCGACGTCAGCGACGGCGACAGCGTCCGGGCGATGGTCGAGCGGGTCGCCACGGAGTTCGGCCGGCTCGACGTGGCGGTGAACAATGCCGGGGTGATCAGCATCCGCAAGGTCGCCGAACTCAGCCTCGCCGACTGGGACCGGGTGATGAACGTCAACGCCCGCGGCGTGTTCCTCTGCTGCCAGGCCGAACTGCCGCTGATGCAGGCGCAGCGCTGGGGGCGGATCGTCAACCTGTCATCGATCGCCGGCAAGGTCGGTCTCCCCGACCTCGCCCACTACTGTGCCTCGAAGTTTGCCGTGATCGGTTTCAGCAATGCCCTGGCCAAGGAGGTCGCGCGCGACGGGGTGACGGTCAACGCGCTCTGCCCGGGAATCGTCGGCACCGGAATGTGGCGCGGCGAGGACGGCTTGTCGGGCCGCTGGCGGCAGGCCGGCGAAAGCGAGGCGCAGTCCTGGGAACGCCACCAGGCCAGCCTGCTGCCCCAGGGCGAGGCGCAGACCGTCGAAGACATGGGCCAGCTCGTCGTCTACCTGGCCTGCGCGCCGCACGTCACCGGCCAGGCCATCGCCGTCGACGGCGGATTCTCGCTATGACCCCGCCCTCGCCGATCGTCGGCATCATCGCCAACCCGGCCTCCGGTCGCGACCTGCGTCGCCTCACCGCCCATGCCGGGCTGCACTCCAGCACCGACAAGGCATCGGTGGTGCAACGCCTGCTCGCCGCCTTCGGCGCCACCGGCATCCGCCATGCGTTGCTGCCGCCGGACATGACCGGCATCGCCGCCGCCGTGCTCCGGGCCAGCCAGACCCGCCAGGCCCGCGACGGCCACTGGCCGTTCCTGGAGTTCCTCGACATGCCGCTGCGCCAGAGCGTCGAGGATACCCGCCTGGCGGCGCGGCGCATGGTCGAGCGCGGCGTGGCGCTGATCGCCGTGCTCGGCGGCGACGGCACGCACAAGGCAGTGGCCGCCGAGGTCGGCGACGTCCCCCTGCTGGCGCTGTCCACCGGGACCAACAACGCCTTCCCGGAGCTGCGCGAAGCCACCGGCGCGGGGCTCGCCGGCGGCCTCTGCGCCAGCAACCGGGTGCCGCCGGAGATCGGCCTGCGACGCAACAAGCGCCTGCTGGTGCGCGAGCCGCGCCGCGGGCTCTGCGAGTGGGCGCTGGTGGACGTCGCGGTGTCGCCGCAGCCGTTCATCGGCGCCCGCGCCATCAGTCGCGCCGAAGACCTCGCCGAAGTCTTCGTCAGCTTCGCCGAACCCCACGCCATCGGCCTTTCGGCGCTTTGCGGACTGTGGTCGCCGGTGAGCCGCGAGGAGCCCCACGGCGCCTGGATGCGCCTGCATCCGGACGCCCGCGAGAGCCTGCTGGTGCCGCTGGCGCCGGGCCTGCTGGTGGGCTGCGGGGTCTCTGCCGCCGGCTACCTGCAACCCGGCGTGGCCCACGCACCGAGCCTGTCCAGCGGGACCCTGGCGCTGGACGGAGAGCGCGAGATCGAGTTCAGCGCCACCGACCGCCCGAGCATCACCCTCGACCCTTCCGGCCCGTTCAGCGTCGATGTGCCGGCCACCCTCGCCTACGCCGCCCGCCATCGCCTGCTGGCCGGCCAGCGAACCCCGATGACCCCGTGAAGACAACCTGGAGAACAACAAGATGTCCACTCTGAGCACCGACCAACTGCTCCATGCCTACCGCGTGATGCGCACCATCCGCGCCTTCGAGGAACGCCTGCACGTCGAGTTCGCCACGGGCGAGATACCCGGCTTCGTCCACCTCTACGCCGGCGAGGAGGCCTCCGCCGCCGGCGTGATGGCGCACCTGCGCGACGACGACTGCATCGCCTCCACCCATCGCGGCCACGGCCACTGCATCGCCAAGGGCGTAGACGTGCACGGCATGATGGCGGAAATCTATGGCAAGAAGACCGGGGTCTGCCAGGGCAAGGGCGGCTCCATGCATATCGCCGACCTGGAGAAAGGCATGCTCGGCGCCAACGGAATCGTCGGCGCCGGCGCGCCGCTGGCCGCCGGCGCTGCGCTGGCGGCCAAGCTGAAAGGCAGCGATGCGGTGGCGGTGGCCTTCTTCGGTGATGGCGGCTCCAACGAAGGCGCGGTGTTCGAGGCGATGAACCTGGCCTCGGTGTGGAACCTGCCGTGCCTGTTCGTCGCCGAGAACAACGGCTATGCCGAGGCCACCGCGGCCAACTGGTCGGTGGCCTGCGACCACATCGCCGACCGCGCCGCCGGTTTCGGCATGCCCGGGGTGACCGTCGACGGCTTCGACTTCTTCGCCGTCCACGAGGCTGCCGGCGCCGCCATCGAGCGCGCCCGCGCCGGCGAGGGGCCGTCGCTGATCGAAGTCAAGCTGACCCGCTACTACGGACACTTCGAGGGCGACGCACAGACCTACCGCGACCCCGACGAAGTAAAGCACTACCGGGAAACCCGCGACTGCCTCAAGCAGTTCCGCGAACGCACCTGCCACGCCGGCCTGCTCTCCGCCAGCGACCTGGACGCCATCGACGCCGAGGTCGAGGCACGCATCGAGGATGCCGTGCAGCGCGCGAAGAACGATCCCAAGCCGGAGCCGGACGACCTGCTGCGCGACGTCTACGTGTCCTATCCCTGAGCCGCCCGAAAACAAGAACGAGGAGAACCATCATGGCGAGAAAGATCAGCTACCAGCAGGCCATCAACGAGGCGCTGGCCCAGGAAATGCGCCGCGACCCGAGCGTCTTCATCATGGGCGAAGACAATGCCGGCGGCGCCGGCGCGCCCGGCGAGGACGACGCCTGGGGCGGCGTGCTGGGGGTCACCAAGGGCCTCTACCACCAGTTCCCCGGCCGTGTGCTGGATACCCCGTTGTCAGAGATCGGCTATGTCGGCGCCGCGGTCGGCGCCGCCACCCGCGGCATGCGCCCGGTGTGCGAACTGATGTTCGTCGACTTCGCCGGTTGCTGCCTGGACCAGATCCTCAACCAGGCCGCCAAGTTCCGCTACATGTTCGGCGGCAAGGCGGTCACCCCGCTGGTGATCCGTACCATGGTCGGCGCCGGCCTGCGCGCCGCCGCCCAGCATTCGCAGATGCTCACTTCGCTATGGACCCACATCCCCGGCCTCAAGGTGGTCTGCCCGTCGTCGCCCTACGACGCCAAGGGCCTGCTGGTCCAGGCGATCCGCGACAACGACCCGGTGATCTTCTGCGAGCACAAGCTGCTCTATTCGATGCAGGGCGAGGTACCCGAGGAGCTGTACAGCGTACCCTTCGGCGAGGCGAACTTCCTCCGCGACGGCGACGACGTCACCCTGGTGACCTACGGCCGCATGGTCCACCTGGCGCTGGACGCCGCCGCCAGCCTGGCGCGCCAGGGCATCTCCTGCGAAGTACTGGACCTGCGCAGCACCAGCCCGCTGGACGAGGACAGCATTCTCGAAAGCGTGGAAAAGACCGGCCGCCTGGTGGTGGTCGACGAAGCCAACCCACGCTGCTCGATGGCCACCGACATCGCCGCGCTGGTCGCCGAACGGGCCTTCTCCGCGCTGCGCGCGCCGATCCGCCGGGTCACCGCGCCCCATACGCCGGTGCCTTTCTCCGACGCCCTGGAAGACCTCTACATCCCCGACGCGGCGAAGATCGAGGCAGCCGTGCGCCAGGCCCTGGAAGGGAGGGACGCGGCATGAGCCGGATCCATACACTGACCATGCCCAAGTGGGGCCTGTCGATGACCGAGGGTCGGGTGGACGCCTGGCTCAAGGAAGAGGGCGCGCATATCGAGAAAGGCGACGAGGTGCTCGACGTGGAGACCGACAAGATCTCCAGCAGCGTCGAGGCGCCCTTCTCGGGCGTGCTGCGGCGCAAGGTGGCGCGCGAGGACGAGACCCTGGCGGTCGGCGCGCTGCTCGGCGTGGTGGTCGAGGGCGAGGCGAGCGACGAGGAGATCGACGCACTGGTGCAACGCTTCCAGGCCGAATTCGTACCCGCCGACGAGGACGCTGGGGATAGCGGACCGGCACCGCGGAAAGTCGAGCTGGACGGGCGCCTCCTGCGCTATTTCGACCGCGGCGAGGGCGATCCGGCGCTACTGCTGATCCACGGTTTCGGTGGCGACCTGAACAACTGGTTGTTCAACCACGAGGCGCTGGCCGCCGAGCGGCGGGTGATCGCTCTAGACCTGCCGGGCCACGGCGAGTCCGGCAAGGCCCTGGTGCGCGGCGACCTCGATGAACTCAGCGGCAGCGTGCTGGCCCTGCTCGACCACCTCGACCTGGAACAGGTACACCTGGCCGGTCACTCCATGGGGGGAGCGGTGGCGCTGAACTGCGCGCGCCTGGCGCCGCAGCGGGTGCTGTCGCTGAGCCTGATCGGCAGCGCCGGCCTCGGCGAGGAGATCAACGGCGACTACCTGCGCGGCTTCGTCGAGGCGGCCAACCGCAACGCGTTGAAGCCGCAACTGGTGCAGTTGTTCTCCGACCCCGCGCTGGTCACCCGGCAGATGCTCGAGGACATGCTCCGCTACAAGCGCCTGGAAGGCGTCGATGCGGCCCTGCGCCAGTTGCTGGACAACCTGTTCGCCGACGGTCGCCAGCGCAACGACCTGCGTGCCGTGGCGAACGAGGGCCGCCAGCCGGTCCTGGCGATCTGGGGCAGCGATGACGCGATCATCCCGGCGCGGCATGCCGAGGGCCTGCCAGCCCAGGTGGAGATCATTCCCGGACAGGCGCACATGGTGCAGATGGAAGCCGCCGAGCAGGTCAACCGCCTGCTGCTCGACTTCCTCCGCCAGCATTGAGGAGACGACCGACATGAACAGTTCCCCGCAAGCCAACGCGGCGATGCGCGCCGCCGTCTGGCACGGCCGCCACGATATCCGCGTGGAAGACGTGCCGCTCCCGGCCGAGCCGCCGCCCGGCTGGGTGCAGATCCGCGTGCACTGGTGCGGCATCTGCGGCTCCGACCTGCACGAATACCTGGCCGGCCCGGTATTCATCCCCGTGGAGGCGCCGCACCCGCTCACCGGCCTCAAGGATCAATGCATCCTCGGCCACGAGTTCAGCGGCGAAATCGTCCGCCTCGGCAACGGCGTGACCGGCTTCGCCGTCGGCCAGGCGGTCGCCGCAGACGCCTGCCAGCATTGCGGCACCTGCTACTACTGCCGGCATGGGCTGTACAACATCTGCGAGAACCTGGCCTTCACCGGGCTGATGAACAACGGCGCCTTCGCCGAATACGTCAACGTACCGGCCAACCTGCTCTACGCCCTGCCGGCCGGATTTCCCAGCGAGGCCGGCGCGCTGATCGAGCCGCTGGCGGTGGGCATGCACGCGGTGAAGAAGGCCGGCAGCCTGCTCGGGCAGAACGTGGTGGTGGTCGGCGCCGGCACCATCGGCCTGAGCACCATCATGTGCGCGCGCGCCGCCGGCGCGGCACAGGTGATCGCCCTGGAGATGTCCTCGGCGCGCAAGGCCAAGGCCCTGGAGGTCGGCGCCAGCCAGGTGCTCGACCCCTCGCGGTGCGACGCCCTAGGCGAAATCCGCGCCCTCACCGGCGGGCTTGGCGCCGACGTCAGCTTCGAATGCATCGGCAACAAGCACACCGCCAAGCTGGCCATCGATGCCATCCGCAAGGCCGGCAAATGCGTGCTTGTGGGAATCTTCGAGGAGCCCAGTGAATTCAATTTCTTCGAGCTGGTTTCCACCGAGAAGCAGTTGCTCGGGGCCCTCGCCTACAACGGCGAGTTCGCCGACGTGATCGCCTTCATAGCCGACGGCCGCCTCGACATCGCACCGCTGGTGACCGGTCGCATCGGCCTGGAAGAAATCGTCGAGCGCGGTTTCGAAGAGTTGGTGAACAACAAGGAGCACAACGTGAAGATCATCGTCTCGCCGGGCGGCTGACGCTTCAGCCCTTGTCGCGCTTGCGACACAGCCCCGCGGCCGGCGGGGCTTGCTTTACGAAACGCAGAGACGCGGGCGGAGGCTCAGAACCACTTGTCGTTGCGCTTGCGCCGCACCCTCAGCAGCGACGGCAGGATCAGCCCGGCGAACAGGCCGGCGCCGGCGATGCTGCCGCCGTAGACCATGTAGCGCATCAGCACCTGCTTGTTCTCGTCGCCCAGTTGCGCCTGCACCGCACGCAGGTCGGAGCGGGCCTTGCCGAGCTCGGCGTCCAGGTTGCTGCGCGCCGCCTGCAATTCGTCGATCAACTTCTTGCGCGTGTCGAGGGTTTCCTGCATGCCCTGCACGCGGGTCTTCCAGGTGTCGTTGATGCCGTCCAGCTCGGCGGTCAGGGCGGCCACCTTCTGTTCCAGTTGCGGCAGACGCTCGGCCTGGCCGGGAACCTCCTGCAAGTCGCGGCTGGGAATCCACACGGTGCTGCCGTTCTCGCCGCGCACCTGGCTGTAGTTGCCCTGGGTGCCGAGCAGCTCGACCTTCTGCCCGGAGGTGAGCGTGCCGACGATGCGATAGCCGTCGGTGGGGCCGCTGCGCACGAAAGTGGTCAGGCTGTCGCTCACCCAACGCGCGTTGCCGGTCGCCTCCTCGGCCTGCGCCGGAGCGCCGGCCGCCAGCAGGCCGCCAAGCAGGCAGGCTCCGATGACGCGGTTCTGGAACGGGGAAAGAGCGGCGGGGATGCGACGGGATAGGGACATGGCAATCTTCACATGGCGAGAGAACGAAACCCGCAAAGGGGAGCGAAAAAGCCGGCCAGTCGAATTGTTATGGACAAGCGCGCGACCGGGACGGGGCTACCGTATGGCCAAGGGCCATGCGCCTGGCCCGGTTGGGCCGACGGCTGACAGACAGCGCTCGGGGCGATTGAGTTCACTCGTTTCCGCAGGAATGGATGGATGGTTGTAACAGCAGAATGCCAGGCCTGCCGACGGCCAGCGCTGCCCAGGCTGCGACCTGTCCGGGAGGTCCCCGGGTACGACGGTCTCTACGCCAAGGCAGAGGCTCCCTCGCCTGTACCACGCCCCACCGGTCGGATGGCGCGCTGCGATACAGCGGGCCCGTCAGGCGGCCAACCGCAGGCGGTCACTCGCTCTCCATCGCCGCCAGGTCGCGGCCGTCGCCGGCCCTTTCCATCATTCCTCTGCCAGGTGCCCGGCGAAGGTAGTGGCGCTGTAGCGCTCGCGGAACAGCCCCTTCTCCACCAGGCGCGGCACCACCTGTTCGAGGAACAGCCGCAGCGAGCCGACCGAGCCTCCCGGCGCGGCGATGAAACCGTCCATGGCGCCGGCGGCGGCCCAGTCGACGATCTGCTCGACGGCATCGTCCACCGTACCGATGACCTGCCAGTGCGCCGCGGAAATCACCTCGGGGCGCAGCAGCAACTGGTCCAGGCGTAGCGTCTCGCGCTCGATCAGGCGCCGCAGCAGGTCGGTGTGGGTGCGGCTGCCGGGGTTGGCCACCGGCGGCGGCAGGTCGGCCGCGGAAATCGGCCGGTCCAGCGGCCAGTCGCTGAGGTCGAGGCCGAGCATCTGCCTGATCGCGGCGAACTTGCGCGCGCGGTCCAGGCGCGCGTGGGTCTGCATGAAGATTTCCCGCGCCTCCTCGCGGCTCTCCGCCAGGTACAGGCTGAAGCCCGGCAGCAGGCGCACGTCGCGCGGCGAGCGACCGTGGCGTTCGGCGCGGCGGGAAAGGTCGCGGCGCAGTTCCAGGGCAGCCTCCTTGTCCGGGGTCGGCGCGAACACCAGGTCGGCCACCGAGGCGGCGAAGTCGCGCCCGCTCTCGGAGGCGCCGGCCTGCACCAGGGGAATCCGCGCCTCGCCGAAGGCCGGCAGGTTGAGCGGTCCCTTGACCTTGAGGAATTCGCCGTCGTGGTCGACCGGGCGCACCCGGGAAACGTCGGCGTAGCGGCCGCTCTCGCGGTCGACCAGGAGTGCCTCGCGGGGGAAGCTGTCCCACAGGTCGTGCACCAGCCGGGTGAACTCGGCGGCGCGCGCGTAGCGCTGCTCCGCATCGGGCATCGCGTCCAGGCCGAAGTTCTCGTGGCCCTGCAGCGCGGTGACGATGTTCCAGCCGGCGCGGCCGTCGCTGATCCAGTGCAGCGATTGCAGCTGCCGGGCCACCACGTAGGGCGGATAGAACGTGGTGGAGACCGTCGACACCAGGCCGATCCGCGAGGTTTCGCGGGCGACCGCGGCAAGCAGTACGGTGGGATCCAGGCTGGCGAAGCCGGAGCCGGTCTCCAGCACGTCCAGTGGCAGGCTGCTGACGTCCGGGCGAAACACGAAGTCGAGGTGGGCGGCTTCGGAGCGCCTGGCGATGTCGACGGCGAAATCGCTGCCGAAGATGCCTTCGATGTTGCTGTCGGGGCGCCGCCAGGCATCGCCGCTGAGCCAGGTGGGGGCCAGCGACATGCCGATGTGCAGGCGTTTCGGGGTACTCATCGTGCCAATCTCCTGTATGGGCTCTGGGGCTGGGCCAGCCCTGCGCGGGGCCGGCTTCTCGGGGCGCCTAGAAGGTGCCCTTGATGCCGATGCCGAGGGTCCGCGGCTGCGTCATGCTCGCCTCGATGCCGCCGATCCCCCGGTTTTCCTGCATGTAGGTGGGCGAGCGGTCGTCGAACACGTTCTTCACGTAGCCATAGAGCTGCACCTGGTCGTTGAAGCGGTAGCTGGCGCGGGCGTCGGTGAGGGTGTAGGCCTTGATCGAGTAGGCCTTGGTGTTGGCGGTGTCCGAGTAGTAGCCGTCCAGGTAGCGCACCTGGGCGTTCAGGTTGAGTCGCTCGGTGACGTCCCAGCTCGGTCCGAAGCTGAGGGTATAGCCCGGCGAGCGGGCGAACTCGTTGTGCTCGTAGCCGGTATTGCCGGACATCTCGTCGATCCGGGTGCGTAGCACGCCGGCGCTGGCCTTCAGCCGCAGGTCGTCGCGCAGGCGGTAGTCGAGGTCCAGCTCCATGCCGTAGGCGTGGGCCTTCTCGGCGTTGATGGTGTACGACTGCGCCACCCCCGGCGAAACCACCACCGGGATGTTGTACTGGGCGTCCTTGAAATCCATGAAGAACAGGTTGCCGTTCAGCAGCAGGCGGCCGTCGAGCAGGCTGGCGCGGGTGAACAGTTCGTAGTTCCAGATGGTTTCTTCCTTGAAGTAGGCCCAGTTGCGGGTAGTCAGGTTGAGCGACACGCCGCCGGGGTTGTAGCCGCGGCTGACCAGGCCGCCGACGGTCCAGTCCGGGGTTGCGGCGAAGGCCAGGGAGACTTTCGGCAGGAAGGCCGAGAAGGTCTTCTGGTAGTCCAGCGGACGCGGCGCCAGCACCGAGTTGCCGCTGCGCTCGATGCGATCCTCCTGGTAGCGCAGGCCGGTGGTCAGGGTCCAGCGGTCGCTCAGGCGGTAGTTCAGCTCGCCGAACACACCGAGGTTCTTCTTCGTGTCGTCGAAGGCCGACAGCCCGCGCAGGTGCAGTGTCTCGTCGGTGCGGGTGCGGGCGTAGTAGACCCCGCCCATGCCGCTGATCCGGTCCTCCTGCTCGCCGAAGCTGATCCGCGATTCGTTGGAGGCGTTCTTCTGGCGGATGTCGGCGTCGCCCTCGCCGCCCGCGCCGGTGGTGCGGTGCACCGAGGACAGCGAGTACTGCGCCTGGTTGAACAGGCGGATGCCGTTGTCGAGGTCATAGGCGACGTCGAGGATGCTGGTGTTGGTGTCCTGCTCCCAGCTGGGCATGGTGGTCGAGCGATGGTCGAGCTTGTCGAACGGGCGGGTCGCCGCTTCCTGGGTCGGGCGGTTGTTGTCGTTGTGGGAGAAGGTGAACTTGCTCTCCAGGCCCGGAATTCCGCTGGGCAGCCAGAGCAGCTTGGCGCGCGCGTTGAGGGCGCGGAAGTCCTGGTCGGTGCCGCTGTCCTGGAACTTCGGGTTGTCGTAGTCGATGAAGGTGTCGCGGCCCGCGTAGTCCACCGCCAGGCGCCCGGCGAAGTCCTGCGCCAGCGGGCCGGACACTGCGATCGAGCTGCGCCGCGAATGGTAGCTGCCGATCTCCGCCTGGTAGGCAGCCTCGGGGCTGAAGGTCGGGTCCTTGGTGTTGACGATGATCGCCCCGGCGATGGCGTTGGCGCCCTGGGAGGTGGTCTGCGGGCCGCGGAACACCTCGATGCTGTCGACGTCCCAGACCGAGGTCGCGCCGAAGAACATCTCGTTGTAGTTCAGGTAGTGGCCATCGAGGTTGATCGTCGCCCGCGGCACTGTGCCGCCCCAGAACACGTTCTGCCCGTTGTTCGGGCCCTGGGTGTCCTGGCCGCGGATGATCGGCGCGCCCACCGAGTCGGTGTAGACCACGTTGGGACTGCCATTGATCACCTCGGCGACCGAGGCGTTGCCGGTCTGCTTGCGGTCGATGTCGCGGGCGCTGGTGAGCGATACCGAGGACGCCGTGTCCTTCAGCGAGCGTTCACGTTTCTCGCCGGTCACGACCAGCGCCTCGAGGGCGGCGGGTTCGTCCTCGGCGGGCGGGTTTTCCCGGGCCAGTGCCGATGGCGAGGCGAGCAGGGTGGACAGCGTGACGACGCCGATTCCCCGGTTGAGCTTGCGGTGCGTGCGGGCGTTCAAGGATCTTCTCCAAATGGGAATGACTCTCTTTTCCATTCAGGCTATCACGCCACCAGAACATTCCTCAATGGGGAATAGATTCCTCATTGCGAAATATGAAATCTCCTACGCCCGTCCCTTCCGCGGCGCCCCACCGCCCCGGGGAATCGGTATCATGGGCGCCGCCCGCGCCACCGCAGCGCGGACCGAAGCCTATGGATCAACCGTGGTGAGGAGACCGAGCCGTTGAATACTTCGCAGCCCCCGGCGGACGAGATGCCGGACGCCCCGGGCGAAAAGCGCTCCGGCACCATCCAGTCGGTGTCCATCGCCGCGCGCTTCCTGAAGACCCTGGCCAACGCCGAAGGCGAACTGGCCCTCGGCGAAGTGGCCCGGCGCACCGGCACCGGCGGCTCCACCGCGCACCGCTACCTGCAGAGCCTGGTGAAGGAAGGCCTGGCCCGCCAGGACCCGCTCAGCGGTCTCTACGACCTCGGGCCGGCGGCGCTGAGCATCGGCATAGGCGCGCTGAAGCGGATCGACGCGGTGGATATCGCCGCCCGCCACATGAAGGCCCTGGCCCAACGGCATGCCGCCAGCGGCGGGGTGGCGATCTGGACCGAGCGCGGCCCGACCCTGGTGCGCTGGTACCGCAGCGCCTATTTCTCGATCAACCCGCTGGCCCTGGGCGATATCCTGCCCATCGACAATACCGCTTGCGGCCTGGTGTTCCAGGCCTTCCTGCCGAAGGCCGTGGTCGACGCCGCGCGCAAGCAGCAACCGGCGCACTTCCGCGGCAGCCCGCCGAGCCGCGCGCTGCTCGACGAGGTGCGTGAGCGCTGCTGGGCCGAACTGACCAGCCACCTGCTGTCGAATGTCACCGGCCAGGCGGCGCCGGTGTTCGACGCCCAGCAGGAGATCGTCTGCGCCATGACCACGGTGACCGATCTCGGCCAGTTGCAGTCGGCGGAAGACCGCGACGCGCTGTTCCACGAGGCGCTGCAGGTCAACCAGTCCACCGGTGGCCTGGTACTCCACCCCGGCATGCGGCCGCCGCCGCGCTGAGCCACCTCAGCCCGGCGCGTCGGCGGCGATCCCGCGCGGCACCAGCAGCGGCGTGCCGCTGACCGGGTCGGCGATGATCAACGAGCGCAAGCCGAACACCTCCTCCACCAGACGCTCGGTGAAGATATGCGCCGGCGCGCCCTCGGCGAGGATCGCGCCGTCACGCATGGCGATCAGGTGCGAGGCATAGCGGCAGGCCTGGTTGAGGTCGTGCAGCACGGCGACGATGGTGCGCCCCTGGCGATTCAGCTCGGCGAGCAGTTCGAGCAATTCGATCTGGTGGACGATATCCAGGTAGGTGGTTGGCTCGTCGAGCAGCAGCAACGGGGTTTCCTGCGCCAGCACCATGGCGATCCACACGCGTTGCCGCTGGCCGCCGGAGAGCGCATCGAGCGGTCGCTCGGCCAGGCCGTCGACCCGCGTGGCGCGTAACGCCGCCGCTACCGCGCGCTCATCCGCCGGCGACCACTGGCGCAGGAACGACTGGTGCGGATAGCGCCCGCGCGCCACCAGCTCGGCCACCGTGATGCCATCCGGCGCCAGCGCGCTCTGCGGCAGCAGGCCGAGACGCCGCGCCACTTCCCGTCCCGGCAGGCTGTGGATATCCCTGCCGTCCAGCACCACCCGGCCCTCGGCCGGCGCCAACAGGCGCGACAATGCCGCCAGCAGGGTCGACTTGCCGCAGGCGTTGGGCCCGACGATCACACTGAACGAACCCTCGGGGATGGCCAGCGAGAGATTCCGCGAAACGGTCCGCGCGTCGCGGCGCAAGGTCACGGCGTCCGCGTGCAGGCGATGGGTCATGGGAGGTTCCTGGATGAGATGGCTCGAATATGTGGAATCGATTCTACATTATGGAATAGACTGCATGAGAAGCATTATCATATGAATCCGTCCGCCCGGCTTCCCCTACAGCGAAAACAGCCTTCATGCCGACCCGCCGCCGCTCCGCCCTGCCATTACTCGCCCTCGCCCTGAGCCTGTTCGCCATCCTCGCCGCGGCCGGGGAGCCGAAGCCGGCGCGGATCGTCTCCACCACCCCGAGCGTCACCGGCATCCTGCTGGCGATGGACGCGCCGCTGGTGGCCAGCGCCGCCACCACGCCAAGTCGCCTGACCGACGCCAAGGGCTTCTTCTCGCAATGGGCGAAGGTCGCCGACCAGCGTGGCGTCGAGGTGCTCTACCGCAACCTGCGCTTCGACATCGAAGCGGTGATCGCCCAGGATCCGGACCTGCTGGTCGCCTCCGCCACCGGCGCCGACAGCGCCGCGCCATACCGTGCGGAGCTGGAGGCGCAGGGCGTACCGACGCTGGTGGTCGACTACTCGAAACACAGCTGGCAGGAACTGGCTACCGAGCTGGGCCGGCACACCGGCCTGGAACGCCAGGCGCAGGCCGCCATCCAGCGCTTCGACGCCTACACCGCCGAAGTCGCCGCGGCCATCGCGCCGCCGCAGGGCCCGGTCAGTGTGGTCGGCTACAACATCGCCGGCAGCTATTCCATCGGCCGCCAGGCCAGCCCCCAGGCACGCCTGCTCGAAGCCCTCGGCTTCCAGGTGGCGGAACTACCGGAGGCGCTGGCGGGCAAGGTGACGCGCGCCTCGGACTTCCAGTTCATCTCGCGGGAAAACCTGCCCGCCGCCATCGCCGGCGACAGCGTGTTCCTGCTCGGCGCCAGCGACGACGACGTGCAGGCGTTCCTCGCCGACCCGGTGCTGGCCAACCTGTCGGCGGTGCGCGAAAAGCGCGTGTACGCTCTGGGCCCCAGTTCCTTCCGCATCGACTACTACTCGGGGCGGCAGATGATCGACAACGTCGCCCGCCATTTCCGCTGAGCCATGCGCCCGTTCGCAGGAAGTCCGCTTATGCAAGCGTCCCCGATGCGCCGCCGGCGCCTGCGCGCCTGGGGCCTGCTCGCCGGCGCGCTGCTGCTCGCGCTGGCGGCCCTGGCCAGCCTGGCGCTGGGCTCGCGGCCGGTGCCCCTGGCGGTCACCCTGGATGCCCTGCAAGCCGTCGATCCGCACGATGATCGCCACCTGGTGGTACGCGAACTGCGCCTGCCGCGCACCCTGGTGGCGCTGCTGGCCGGTGCGGCACTGGGAGTGGCCGGCGCGCTGATGCAGGCGCTGACGCGCAATCCGCTGGCCGAACCCGGCCTGCTGGGAATCAACGCCGGCGCGGCGCTGGCGGTGATCGTCGGGGTCGCGCTGTTCGACCTGGCGAGCATGGGCCAGTACCTCGGTTGCGCCTTCCTCGGCGCCGGCCTGGCCGGCATCGCCGTATTCCTTCTCGGCCAGGCCCGCGAGACCGGCACCAACCCGGTGCGCCTGGTGCTGGCGGGTGCCGGCTTGTCGGTGATGCTCGCCTCGCTGACCGGGATCATCGTGCTGAACGCCCCGCCGGAAGTCTTCGACCGCTTCCGCCACTGGGCCGCCGGCTCGCTTTCCGGCAGCGGCTTCGCCCTGCTCGGATGGCCGGGCCTGGCCATCGGCGCCGGGCTGGCCGCCGCCTTCGCCCTCGCCGCCAGGCTCAATGCCCTGGCCCTGGGCCAGGAGATTGGCCAGGCGCTCGGCGTCGACCTGCGCCTGACCTGGTTGCTCGCCTGCCTGGCGGTGATGCTGCTGGCCGGCGCGGCGACCGCCCTGGCCGGGCCGATCGCCTTCGTCGGCCTGGTCGCCCCGCACCTCGCGCGACTGCTGGCCGGACCGGACCAGCGCTGGATCCTGCCTTTCTCGGCGCTGATCGCCGCCGGCCTGCTGCTCGGCGCCGACATCCTCGGGCGGCTGCTGGCGGCGCCGACGGAGATCGCCGCCGGAATCGTCGCTTTGCTGCTCGGCGGACCGGCCTTCATCGTCCTGGTCAGGCGCTTCCGCCTGAGCCGCCTGTGAACGGTCTCCACGCCCTGCGCCAGGGTTCCCTGTCGCTGCGTTGGCGGCCACGGGCGGCGCTGGCCTGCCTGGTCCTCGCGGGGATCGGGCTGGCGCTGGCGGCGGCCCTGCTGGGGACCGGCAGCCTGGCGCTGGGCCCGGCAGAGGTGTTCGCCAGCCTACTCGGCCAGGGCCAGGACCCCACCGCCCAGCGCATCGTCCAGCGCGTGCGCCTGCCACGGGTGCTCACCGCCTGCCTGGTCGGCGCCGCGCTGGGCATGGCCGGGGCGATCTTCCAGTCGATCTCGCGCAATCCGCTGGGCTCGCCCGACGTCATCGGTTTCACCACCGGCGCCGCCAGCGGCGCCATCGTGCAGATCATCCTGTTCGATGCCGGCCCGCTGGCCACCTCGCTGGCGGCGCTGGCCGCCGGCCTCTGCACGGCGCTGGCGGTGGTGCTGCTGGCGCGCCGGGGCGCCACCGCCGGCGGCTACCGCCTGGTGCTGGTGGGCATCGGTGTCGGCGCCAGCCTGTCGGGCCTGAACAGCCTGCTGCTGGTCACCGGCAACCTCGACCAGGCGATGTACGCCCAGCTCTGGCTGGCCGGCTCGCTGAACACCCGGACCTGGTCGCACGTCGTCCCGGCAGCGCTGGGCCTGCTCGCCAGCGTGCCGCTGGCGCTGTACCACGGTCGTCGCCTGGAAGTGCTGGAGCTGGGCGATGCCAGCGCCGCCCAGCTCGGCGTGGCGGTGGAGCGCGTGCGCTTGCAGATGGTCCTGGTCGCCGTCGGCATGACCGCCATCGCCACCGCCGCGGCCGGCCCCATCGCCTTCATCGCCCTGGCCGGCCCGCAACTGGCCCGGCGCCTGACCCGCTCGGCCGGGGTGCCGTTGCTGTCCGGCGCATTGATGGGCGCGGTCCTGCTGCTGGCCGCCGACCTGCTCGGCCAGCGCCTGGCATACGTCGCCAACCTGCCGATCGGCCTGATGACCGGCCTGCTCGGCGGTTTCTACCTGCTCTGGCTACTGCTGCGCAGCCGCCGGATCTGAAGCCCCGGCCTCAACGACCGCCCAGGCTGCCGCCGCCGTCGACACCGATCACCTGGCCGGTGACGAACGAAGCGCCCTCGCTGAGCAGGAACTCGATCAGCGCGGCCACTTCGTCCGGCCGCCCGAGCCGCTGCATGGGGATGGTCGAGAGAATCCGCCGTTCCTCCTCGCCGCCGACCGGGCGGGTCTGGCGGAACAGCTCGGTCTCGATCGGCCCGGGCGCCACCGCGTTGACCGTGATGCCCAGCGGCGCCAGCTCCAGCGCCCAGGTGCGAGTCACCCCGACCAGCGCGCTCTTCGCCGCGGCGTAGGCGGTGCGTTCGCGGGCGCCGTGGATCGCCCGGCTGCACAGGTTGACGATGCGGCCCGCCGGCGAACGCTTGAGCCCCGGCAGGCAGGCCTGGGCAAGCTGCACGGCGACCCGCACGTTGAGGTCGAAGACCTGTTGCAGAGCGGCCAGGTCGAGGTTCTCCAGGCTTTGCGGCAAGGCGATCCCGGCGTTGTTGACCAAGGCATCCACGGCGCTTTCCGAGAGCAATCCGCGCAGCGTCTCGGCGGTTTGCGCAGGATCGGCCAGGTCGCAGCACAGCAGACGTCCAGGAAAGTCGTCGCTCGCATGGCGGGCGATGCCCACTACACTCCAGCCGGAGGCCGCCAAGCGCCTGGCCAGGGCCAGGCCGATGCCACGGGTGGCGCCGGTGACCAGCGCGGTACGATGATTCGTCATGACGATTCCCCTGTGTGAAATGGTCCCCCCGACGCCGCACCTTACGCCTCGCCGGCGGCCGGCGACAGCCCGCGGACTTTCTCCGACGCCGCGCTTCGGCGGCAACCCCAGACACTGGCCAGGACCTGCGAGGCCGTTGCCGCGCCCCGCCAGGGAAGCCGCGAGCGCCGGCCAGGATGTACACTGCATCCCCTGTATCGACCCGGCCGCCTCGCGGCCCCCGTCGCAGCAAGCAGAGAACAAGAGGAACGATGATGAGCGTCGCTAACGGTCTCCCCGTCTCCATTCGCCAGGCGGTGACAGCATGATCGAGGTCACCGAGGTTTCCATCGCCGAGCTGCGTGACGCGCTCGAGTCCGGTCGTACCACGGCGGTCGAACTGGTCCAGGCCTACCTGGCGCGGATCGACGCCTACGATGCACCCGGCACGCCCACCGCGCTGAACGCGGTGGTGGTGCGCAATCCCGATGCGCTGGCCGAAGCGCAGGCCTCCGACGCCCGCCGGGCGCGTGGCGAGCCCCTCGGTCCGCTGGACGGCATTCCCTACACTGCCAAGGACAGCTACCTGGTCAAGGGCCTCACCGCGGCTTCCGGCAGCCCGGCGTTCAAGGACCTGGTGGCCCAGCGCGATGCCTTCACCGTCGAGCGCCTGCGCGCCGCCGGGGCGATCTGCCTGGGCAAGACCAACATGCCGCCCATGGCCAACGGCGGCATGCAGCGCGGCGTCTACGGCCGCGCGGAGAGCCCGTACAATGCCGCCTACCTCACCGCGCCCTTCGCCTCGGGGTCCTCCAATGGCGCCGGCACCGCCACCGCGGCCAGCTTCGCCGCCTTCGGCCTGGCCGAGGAAACCTGGTCGAGCGGGCGCGGCCCGGCGTCGAACAACGGCCTGTGCGCCTACACCCCTTCGCGCGGGGTGATCTCGGTGCGCGGCAACTGGCCGCTGACGCCGACCATGGACGTGGTGGTGCCCTATGCGCGGAGCATGGCCGACCTGCTGGAAATCCTCGACGTAGTGGTCGCCGACGATCCCGATACCCGCGGCGACCTCTGGCGCATGCAGCCCTGGGTGCCGATCCCCAAGGCCTCCGAGGTACGCCCGGCGAGCTACCCGGCCCTGGCCGCAGGCGCCGAGGCCCTGGCCGGCAAGCGCTTCGGCGTGCCGCGCATGTTCATCAACGCCGACCCCGATGCGGGCACCAGCGAGTCCCCCGGGATCGGCGGCCCGACCGGCCAGCGCATCCATACCCGGCCCTCGGTCATCGCCCTCTGGGAACAGGCGCGCAAGGCCCTGGAAGCCGCCGGCGCCGAAGTGATCGAGGTGGACTTCCCGCTGGTGTCGAACTGCGAGGGCGACCGACCCGGCGCGCCCACCGTGTTCAACCGCGGCCTGGTGTCGAAGGAATTCCTCCACGACGAGCTGTGGGAACTCTCGGCCTGGGGCTTCGACGACTTCCTGCGCGCCAATGGCGATCCGAAGCTGAACCGCCTGGCGGATGTCGACGGCCCGCAGATCTTCCCCCACGACCCCGGCACCCTGCCCAACCGCGAGGGCGACCTGGCCGCCGGCATGGACGAATACGTGCGGATGGCCGAGCGCGGCATCAAGCCCTGGGACCGGATCGCGACCCTCCCCGATGGCCTGCGCGGCCTCGAGGAAACCCGGCGGATCGACCTCGAGGAGTGGATGCGACGCCTGCGCCTGGACGCCGTGCTCTTCCCCACCGTCGCCGACGTCGGCCCGGCGGACGCCGACGTCAACCCGGCCTCGGCCGACATCGCCTGGAGCAACGGTGTCTGGGTCGCCAACGGCAACCTCGCCATCCGCCACCTCGGCGTGCCGACGGTCACCGTACCGATGGGGGTGATGGCCGACATCGGCATGCCGGTGGGCCTGACCTTCGCCGGCCGCGCCTACGACGACTCGGCGCTGCTGCGCTTCGCCGCGGCCTTCGAGTCGACCGGCTCGCGGCGTATCGTGCCGCCGCGTACTCCACCGCTGGCAAGCAAGTGAAAGGCGCGGGCGGAAGGCTTCGCGTCTTGCGCCCACGCTCTTCCGTTCAAGGGAGTTATCGATGCAGCGACTCTTCGTCTACGGCAGCCTCGGCCCCGGCCGTCCCAACGAACACCTGATGCAGAAGATCGGCGGGCAATGGCAGGCGGCCAGCCTCCGCGGTCGCCTGCTGGAAAAGGGCTGGGGTGCCGGGATGGGCTTTCCGGGCCTGGCGATCGACGCCGACGGCGAGGAAATCCACGGCCATGTGTTCGTCTCCGACCGCCTCGCCGAGCACTGGCCCGCGCTGGATGAATTCGAAGGCAGCGAATACCGGCGCGTGGCGACCCGGGTAACGCTGGCCGACGGCGCCCAGGTCGATGCCTACGTCTACGCCCTGCGCGACTGAGCGCTTGCCGGCGGCCTAGGGATTCGCACGCAAACCGCGCAGGGTCTTCGCGAGGACCCCGACCGCCGCCTCCAGCTCGTCCGTGGTGTAGGCGGCGAAGCCCATCAGGAAACCCGCTCGCGGTGGCGCGGCGAGATGCAGGGCGCTGAGCCCGACCAGCTCGACACCGGCGCGGTATGCCGCCGCGATGGCGCGCGTTTCGTCGATTCCCGCGCAAAGCAGCCCGGGCATCTGTAGCCCGCCGGCCGGCACGCGCGGCTCGACCAGGCCGCCCAGACGCTTGCCCACCCGCTCCGCGAGGAATCCCAGGCGCTCGCCGTAGAGATTGCGCATGCCGCGCACGTAGGCGCCGAAGTGGCCGCCGGCGATGAAGCGCGCCAGGGTCAGTTGCGCCAGCGAGGCGTTGTGCCCGTCCTGCAGGGAGCGGGCGACGGTCATCGGCGCCACCAGCGCCGGCGGCAGGACCATGTAGCCGATGCGCAGGCCGGGAAACAGCGACTTGGTGAACGTGCCGATGTAGAGCGTCCGCTCGTGGGCGTCCAGGCCTTGCACGCAGGCGGTGGGCCGGCCGGCGTAGTGGAACTCGCTGTCGTAGTCGTCCTCGATGATCCATGCCTGCTGCCGCTGCGCCCATTCGATCAGCGCCAGGCGGCGCTCCAGCGACAGGGTCACGCCGGTCGGGTAATGGTGCGACGGGGTCAGGCACAGCGCCCGCGCCGCCTGCGGCTGGGCGAGGATCGGCTCGGGCCGCAGGCCCTGTTCGTCGACCGGGACCGGCAGGCACTCCAGGCCTGCGGCCTCGAAGGCCTTGCGCGCGCCGTAGTAGGCCGGGTCCTCGACGAATATCCGCTCGCCGGCGTCGAGCAGCACGCTGGCGCAAAGACCCAGCGCCTGTTGCGAACTGGTCAGCACCAGTACCCGGTCGGCCGTGGCCCGTGCGCCACGCTCCAGGTTGACGTAGTCGGCGATCGCCTGGCGCAGCGGTTCGGCACCCTGCGGGTCGCCATGGGTCAGGGCGCGCGCGCCGTATTCCTTGAGGACCTGGCGCTGCAGGCGCTCCCAGGTCGCCAGGGGAAAGGTGCGGGTCTCCGGCACGCCGGGAGCGAAGGGGCGCGGGACGAGCTGCTCGCGAACCCCGCCGCCAGCCTGCATCGCCTCGCCACGCCGGCTCAGTCGCGGCGCGCCGCCGCCCCGTCGTGGAGCGCCCGCGCCGCGCCGGCCGGGGGACAGCCGGGTAGCCGCGGCGACCACGCTGCCGCTGCCGACCCGACGCTCGATGAAGCCCTCGGCATGCAGGTGCGAATAGGCCGCTTCGACGGTGTCGCGGGATACCCCCAACGACTGCGCCAGCGCCCGCGAGGCCGGCAACGGATTGCCCGGCGCCAGCGCACCGTCGAGGATCAGTTGGCGGATCGCGCGCTGGATTCGCGCATGCAGCGGCAGGGCCTGGAGCTGTGGATGGAGGAGGCGCGCCTTGACCGACTCGAGCAGTGACTGCCTGAACAAATGGTCTGCCCTCGATTATCTAATTGGTGGGGTATGGCAAGCCATTAGGCGGCTATAAAAACAGCCGGGTCAAGACCCTCGGTCCCGGCCTCCGCCGGATCGCCCCATCAAGCCAAAGAAGGAAGCACTGGATGCAATCCCTGCACACACTGGTATCGGTACGCCCCGTGGCACACGAGGACTTCGAGCAGTGGCTCGAATACTGGAAGGCCTACCAGGCGTTCTATGAAGTCGAACTCTCGGCACAGGCCACCGAGGCCACCTGGCGGCGCTTCTTCGACGAGGGCGAACCGATGCACTGCGCCGTGGCCAGCGACGGTAGCCGCCTGCATGGCATCGTCAACTTCCTCTACCACCGCTCGACCTGGGCGGCACAGGACGTCTGCTACCTGGAAGACCTCTATGTCTCGCCCGACGTGCGCGGCCAGCAGATCGGCAAGCAGTTGATCGAGTACGTCCGCCGGCAGGCCGAGGAACGTCGCTGCGCGCGGCTCTACTGGCATACCCAGGAAAGCAACCACAGGGCACAGCGCCTGTACGACTGGGTAGCGGACAAGCCGGGTGTGATCGAATACCGCATCGAGCTCTGAACCGGCCGCGCGACCGGAGCCTCGGCGCGGCGGACCCTCGACGCGGTTCTCAGTCCCAGGCCGGCGCCAGGCCCTGCGGACTGACCTCGCGGCCGTTACGCTCGAGGCCGGCGATGCGCGCCATGTCCTCGGCGTCCAGGCGCAGGTCGCGCGCCAGCAGGTTGCTGGCGAGGTTCTCGCGGCGGGTCGAGGACGGAATCACCGCGTAGCCCAGTTGCATCGCCCAGGCCAGCGCCACCTGGGCGACCGTGGCCCGGTGCCTGGCGGCTATCCCGGCCAGCGTCGGGTCCTTCAGCACCTTGCCGTAGGCCAGGGTCATGTACGAGGTGACCGCGATGCCCTGCTCCTCGAGGTAGGCGGTCAGCGCGCGGTTCTGCAAGTAAGGGCTGAGTTCGATCTGGTTGGTGGATATCTCGCCCGCACCGACCGCGGCGATGGCCTGGCGGGTCAGTTCGATGTTGAAGTTGGAGACGCCGATCCGCCGGGTCAGGCCCAGGGACTTGGCTTCCGCCAGCGCCGCCATGTACTCCCCCAGCTCGACGCCGTTGCCGGGTGCCGGCCAATGGATCAGGACCAGGTCCAACCGGTCGGTGCGCAGTTTCTCCAGACTCTCGCGCAGGCTGGCGAGCAGCTTTTCGCGGGCGTAGTTGTCGACCCAGACCTTGGTGGTGAGGAACAGCTCGGAACGCGGTACGCCGCTCTCGGCGATCGCGCGGCCGATATCCGCCTCGTTGCCGTAGATCTGCGCGGTATCGATGGCGCGATAGCCCAGTTCGAGGGCGCTGCGCACCGAGTCGACGACGACCTGGCCAGTAAGGCGGAAGGTGCCGAGACCGAAGGACGGGAGGGGGTGGATGGTGGACGACATGGCTGCGCTCCGTGGGCGGGATGGCTCGAATGAAGCGCAGTGTGGCGGCTTACTTCTCTTCGATTAAGACCCGAATCGAGCAAATTCATTTGCGCTGGAGTCACGAATCCAGACGGCCTTCACGGGAGATATCCAGCGGAAATCCCCGTCAGCCGCTGGCAGGACGCAGTTCATCGGATTCCTGCGAATACTACTGATAACGATAATCTCTATCATTTACTCCATTTTTACATTTACATACACTTGCCCCGCCGCGAATTCCTACGCCGGTTTCCCACATAAACAAGAAACGCAGCCGGTCGCGCCAACGGCCTGCCTGCGCCGCCATCCAGGACACTGCAGATGAAACACGTCGTTTCCAGTGCGTTATTGCTCGGTCTCTCCTCGCTTTCCCTGGCCGCCCAGGCCGCTCCCATCGCCCTTGACCTTCCCGCCCAGCCCCTGGCCGCATCCCTCGAGCAATTGCAGGGCGCCAGCGGCCTGCGCATCCGTTTCGACCGCGCGGCCGTGGCCGACCGGCGCGCACCGGCCCTACGCGGCACGCTGGAGCCAAGCGAGGCACTGCAGCGTCTGCTCGCAGGTTCCGGACTGAGCGGGGAGGTTCGGGGCGGCGACGCCTGGGTCGAGGCCGCGGCGACAGGTGCCGGCATCGCCCCCGGCGACAGCGTCGACCTCGGCGCGCTCAGCGTGGTCGCCACCCAGGACCCGGCCACCGCCGCCATCACCGAAGACAGCGGCTCCTACACCACGCGGGCGATGCGCACCTCGACCAAGCTGGCGATGTCGATCCGCGAGACCCCTCAGTCGGTCAGCGTGGTCACCCGCCAGCGCATGGACGACCAGGGCATGCGCGACCTCAACGACGCGGTGAAGGGCGTCACCGGCCTCACCGTGCAACAGTACGGGCCGGCCCGGGTGAAGTACGCGGCGCGCGGCTTCGACGTCGACAACATCATGTACGACGGCCTGCCGACGAGCATTTCCACCTATACCCAGGACGTCATTTCCGCCGCCGACCTGGCCATGTTCGACCGCGTCGAAGTGGTGCGCGGCGCCACCGGACTGATGCAGGGCGCAGGCAACCCGGCGGCGGCGATCAACATGGTGCGCAAGCGTCCGACCCAGGAGTTCCGCGCCTCCCTGCAAGGCAGCGTCGGCACCTGGGACCGCTATCGCAGCGAGGCCGACGTTTCCGGCCCGCTGAACAGCGAAGGAACCCTGCGCGGCCGCGCGGTGGTCGCCTACCAGAAAGGCAACAGCTTCCAGGACCACGTCAGCAGCGAACGCGGCGTGTTCTACGGGATCGCCGAAGCCGACCTGAGCCCGGACACCACCTTCGCCATCGGCGCCTCGAACCAGAACGACAACCGCAACGACAACTGGGTAGGCCTGCCCAGCCCGCTGGGCGGCCGCCACCTGGACCTCAAGCGCTCGTCCTATTACGGCGCCGACTGGTCCTACTGGGATACCGACACCACCCACCTGTTCAGCGACCTGACCCACCGCTTCGCCAACGGTTGGCAGATGAAGCTGGCCGCCGACAAGCTGTGGGCGCGAATCAACATGCTCGGGCTGTACAACGACTGCTACTACTCGACCACCGGCTGCGCCAGCATGACCCAGAACCCCGGCGACTACAGCTACACCGACGACCACGACAGCTATGACGCCTATGCCAACGGTCCCTTCCAGTTGCTCGGCCGCGAGCACGAGCTGGTGGTCGGCGCCAGCTATCGCCAGGAACGCTTCGACGGCCACGGCGGCTGGGGCAGCCTGTTCAACAAGGACGGCACCCCCACCGGGCCGATGGACCCGACCCAGTGGGACCCGAGCTCGACTCTCAAGCCGAGGCTGAACACCAGCCTGTGGGGCATGAAGCTCGACCAGGAACAGAAAGGCGCCTACCTCACCACCCGGTTGAACCTCGCCGACCCGCTGAAAGTGATCCTCGGCGGGCGCCTGGACTGGTACAAGGCCGACGCCGATACCGACAGCTACAAGGTCACCCGCAACGTCACCCGCTATGCCGGGGTGATCTACGACCTGAACCAGACCTACTCGGTCTACGCCAGCTATACCGACATCTTCAAGCCGCAGAGCAACTTCGACGCCGGCGGCGGCCTGCTCGACCCGATCACCGGCAAGAACTACGAGATCGGCCTGAAGGGCGAACACTTCGGCGGCGCGCTCAATTCGCAGATCGCGCTGTTCCAGATCGACCAGGAAAACCGCGCCACCGAGGACGTCGGCGGCCCCTCGCCATGCCCCTTCAGCCCCACCTCGCGCTATTGCTCGCGCGCTTCGGGCAAGGTCCGCAGCCAGGGCGTCGACCTGGAGCTGAGCGGTGCGCTGAGCGACGACTGGCAGATGATGGCCGGCTATACCTACGTCGACGCCAAGTACAAGCACGACAGCAACAAGGCCAACGAGGGCAAGCCATTCGACGCGGCCAAGCCACGCCACCTGTTCAAGCTCGCCACCAGCTATACGCTACCCGGCGAACTGCACAAATGGCGCGTCGGCGGCGACCTGGCCACCCAGAGCAAGACCGAGGACAGCAGCACCGGTTTCCAGCAGGGCGGCTACACCGTGGTCAACGCCATGCTCGGCTACAAGGTCAACGAACGGATCGACACGCGGCTGAACTTCAACAACCTGTTCGACAAGTACTATTACAGCGGCATCGACTTCGGCAACCTCAACTACGGCGAGCCGCGCAACCTGATGTTCACGGTGAAGTACTCGCTCTGATCCCGGACCGCCGGCGTGCCTCCGCAGGCGCGGCGGCGGTGTCCGAACGGCCCTTCGAGGCGCCTCAGCAGGGCCGATAGCGGCGCTCGAACTCGCTCGCCAACTGCTCCAGCGTGACGCTCCCCAGGCGCTCCAGGAGCAACGCCTGCGCCGCCTCGAACGCCTCGCCGAGCGCTTCGTTGACCGCCTGCTCGACCAGGCATTCCGGATGATCGGTAGACAGGCCGATGGCGAAGATCGAGGACGCTCCCAGCGCCTGGTGGATATCCAGCAAGGTGATGTCCGCCAACGGCTTGGCCAGCCGCCAACCGCCGCGATGGCCCTTCTCCGAACTCACGTAGCCTTCGTTCTTCAGCAGCGCCATGGTCCGTCGCACCACCACCGGGTTGGTGCCGAGCATCTGCCCGATGGCTTCGGACGTCGCCGGCCCTTCGTGGCGGGCCATATGGATCAGCACATGGAGCATGCGCGAGAGGCGGGTGTCGTTTCTCATGAACGGCGGGCTCGTGACGGAAAGACCATGAGTATGTCTCGCTACAGAAAAAGTTACGAGAGCGTTGACAAGCGCATCTCATGAAACTTACGTTGTTTCGTGACTATCCGAATGGGAGATACGCCATGACTTTCGACGTGATCATCGTGGGTGGCAGCTACGCCGGCATCTCCGCGGGCATGCAACTGGCGCGGGCGCGGCGCAGGGTGCTGGTGATGGATACGGGACTGCGACGCAACCGCTTCGCCCGGGCCTCCCACGGCTTTCTCGGCCAGGACGGCCGCGATCCGGCGGCCATCGCCGATGACGCCCGCGCGCAGTTGCTGGCCTATCCCAGCGTCGAGTGGCTGTCCGAAGCCGCCGTCGCGGCGAAGAAGGAGGCGGACGGTTTCGTGGTGAAGGCCGCCAACGGAGAACGTTTCACCGCGCGCCGGCTGATCCTCGCCAGCGGGGTCGCCGACGAGCTGCCGGAGATCCCCGGTCTTGCCGAGCGCTGGGGACGGCACGTGTTCCATTGCCCGTATTGCCACGGCTACGAACTGGACGGCGGGCCGATTGGCGTACTGGCGGCCTCACCGCTGGCCATCCACCACGCCCTGATGTTGCCCGACTGGGGAGCGACCACCTTTTTCCTCAACGGCGTCTTCGAACCGGATGCCGAGCAAATGTCCAGGCTGGACCGGCGCGGCGTGACGATCGAGCGCGAAGCCGTGGTCGCGCTGGGCGGCGCGCGCGCCGACGTGACCCTGGCCAGTGGCCGCACGATTACGCTCGCGGGGTTGTTCACCCAGCCGCGTACGCGCATGGCCAGCCCGCTGGCGGCGTTGCTCGGCTGCGAGTTCGAGGACGGCCCGAGCGGGCCGTTCATCAGGACCGACGGCATGCGCGAAACCAGCGTTCCCGGCGTCTTCGCCTGCGGCGACGCGGCGCTGGCGGCCGGCAACGTCGCCATCGCGGTGGGCGACGGCGCGCGCACCGGTGGCGCGGCGCATCATTCGCTGCTGTTCCGCTGACGCCGGAGGCTGACAGGCCAAGGATCCGGCCCACCGCCCGGCAAATCTTTCGAACTCCCCGGCGCTCCAGCTTTCCACTCTCCTGCATGTCACGCCACGGCGCCCGCCACGGGCGCCCCAGCAGAGGAGAAAACCATGAGCGCGAAGCTGCAAGGCAAGAACGTCCTGGTCATCACCGCCAACACCGGCATCGAGCGCGACGAGCTGCTCGAACCGCTGAAGACCCTGAAGCAACAGGGCGCCACGGTCACCCACGCGACCATCGAGGGCGGCGAAGCGCAGACCTGGGTGCACGACAGCGAGAAGGACCTGATCGTCAATTCCGACGCCAGGCTGCAAGGCCTGCGCGCCGAGGACTACGACTTGCTGCTGGTCCCCGGCGGCACGGTGAATGCCGACACCCTACGCCAGGACAGCGAGGCCCGGCGCCTGGTCAGGGAATTCAGCGAAGCAGGCAAGACGGTCGCCGCCATCTGCCACGGCCCCTGGCTGCTGATCGACGCCGGTGTCGCCCGCGGCAAGACCCTGACCTCCTATTCCAGCGTGCGTATCGACCTGACCAACGCCGGCGCGGACTGGGTCGACACGCGGGTGAAAGTCTGCCCGGCGAACGGCTGGACCCTGATCACCTCGCGCAACCCGGGTGACTTGCAGGCGTTCAACGAAGCCATCGGCGAAGCCCTGCAGGCGGCCGCCTGATCGTCATTCGCGGAGGCGACCGGTGGACACCCTGAAGATCGCCACCTTCAACGTCAACGGCATCCAGACCCGGCTGGCCGCGCTGCTGGCCTGGCTGGAGCGGGAAGCGCCGGACATCGTCTGCCTGCAGGAACTGAAAACGCCCGACGCGCGCTTCCCCGCCGCGGCGCTGGAGAAGGCCGGATACGGCGCGATCTGGCAGGGCCAGTCGGCGTGGAACGGCGTCGCCATCCTCGCCCGCGACAGCCAGCCGCTGGAGGTACGCCGCGGCCTGCCGGGCAACGCCAGCGATCCCCACAGCCGCTACCTCGAAGCGGCCGTCGACGGCCTGCTGGTGGCCAGCCTGTACCTGCCCAATGGCAATCCCCAGCCGGGACCGAAGTTCGACTACAAGCTGGCCTGGTTCGAGCACCTCATCCGACACGCCGCCGAGCTGATGGAGAGCGGCCATCCGGTGGTGCTGGCCGGCGACTTCAACGTGGTGCCCAGCGACTTCGATATCTACGACACCCGCTCCTGGAAAAAGGACGCCCTGCTCCAGCCGGAGTCCCGCGAGTGCTTCGAGCGCCTCCTGCGGCAGGGCTGGGTGGACGCGCTACGCCAGCGTTTCCCCGACCGGCGCCTCTATACCTTCTGGGACTACTTCCGCCAGCACTGGCAACGCGACGCCGGGCTGCGCATCGACCACCTGCTGCTCAGCGCCAGCCTGGCGGACCACCTGGAAGACGCCGGGGTGGATCGCTGGGTGCGCGGCGAGGAGCACGCCAGCGACCACGCGCCGGCCTGGGTAAGCCTGCGGCGTCCCTCAGAGCCCCGGCGCTAGCCGAGCTGGCCCCGGCACTGCGCATCGGCTCTCACCGCCCCTCCGGCAACCTCGCGACCACCTTGATCTCGAAGCTGAAGCCATACAGCCAGTTCACCCCCACCGCCGTCAGCGTGGGGTACGGCGCCTCGCCCCAGTACTCCGGGACGATCTTCCAGATGCGCTCGAAGTTGGCCTCGGCGTCGACCATGAACACGGTGACGTCGAGCACATCGTCGAACCCGCAACCGGCCGCGGCGAGCACCGCATTCAGATTGTCGAAGGCGCGGCGGACCTGGGTCTCCAGCTCGGGTTCGGGAGAGCCGTCGTCGCGGCTGCCGACCTGGCCGGAGACGAACAGCAGGCCGTCGCTGCGGACCGCCGGGGAATAGCGGTTGCGCTCGTAGAGGGCCTGGCGGCCGGCGGGGAAAACCACGTCGCGTACAGTCATGCGATACCTCCATCCTGGGGCTCCCGGCCCCGTCATCGTCGATGGAAGAACGGTAAGGTCGTGCGCGCCGTGGATAAACGCGCAACCCTGGCCATGACTGTTTGTAGAATCCAAACAATCCCCGACGACCCGGAGTCCCGATGGACCGTTTCGATGCGATGCAGGCCTTTGCCCGTGTGGTGGATACCGGCAGCTTCACCAAGGCGGCGGAGACGCTGCACATGAGCCGCACCAGCGTCACCCAGTTGGTCCAGCAACTGGAAGCGCGGCTGCGGGTACGCCTGCTCAACCGCACCACGCGCAAGCTCAACCTGACCGCCGACGGCGCCGCCTACTACGAGCGGGTGGTACGTCTGCTGGCGGAACTGGACGATGCCGAGACCAGCCTCTCCAGCGCCGCCCTGGCGCCCCGCGGGCGTCTCCGGATCGACGTACCGAGCCCGCTGGCGCGGCTGCTGCTGATCCCGGCGTTGCCCGAGTTCCATGCGCGCTATCCGGAGATCCAGATCGACCTGGGCGTGAGCGATCGGCTCGTCGACCTGATCGACGAGAACGTCGATTGCGTCATCCGCGGCGGCGAACTGCGCGACCAGTCGCTGATGGCGCGGCGGGTCGGCGACCTGCAACTAGGGGTCTACGCGGCACCGGCCTACTTGCAGCGCGCCGGCGTGCCGAGCCACCCGCGCGAACTGGAGGACAGCCACCAGCGTATCGTCGGCTTCCTCTGGGCGCGCACCGGCAAGGCCCTGCCCTACGCCATGCGCAGGGGCGAGGAATGCCTGCGGGTGGCGGGCCGTCATGTGCTGGCGGTGGACGACGGCAACGCCTACCTGGCGGCCGGGCTGGCCGGCCTGGGCATCCTCTGGCTGCCGCACTACATGGCGCGCGAGCCCCTCGCCCGCGGCGAGCTGCTGCCGCTGTTCGAGGACTGGAGCCTGGAGCCGATGCCGCTGTACCTGGCGTTCCCGCCGAACCGCCACGTCAGCGGCAAGCTGCGGGTGTTCATCGAGTGGGTCGCCGAACTGATCGCGCGGCATGCGCCGCCGTTGCATCCGCCGCTCTGAAACAAGGGCGGCGGCGTATCCTGGAAAACCCTGGAGTAATGGTAAGCGGCCAGGGCTCTATATATGCCCCGCGATTATAGAGATGACTTATACGACCATAAGCCGGATATCCTGGAATTCAACCAAGCCAACATCGGAACGGTTTCCGAGCGGTGAATGGAAGATTCACCCAGCCTTATATTCGGCAGTGGTCAAACCGGATAACTTGAAAATCAGGATTTCGTTAACCCGATCACATCGACAGCTGCACCAGTAAAGCACTCATGCACTACATCCTGCACCTCTCTGAAGCAAACCGAAGGCTCTGCAGAGCCACTCCAGACCAAACTTTAGTTGGTAGAGAGAGCAATCCAACATCAATGGCAAGTGAAGGAAATAGCTATCTATTCTGCTATCCACAAACGCTTCTTCATATTTAATAGCTAGCAGAAACGAATATAAAAAATATTTGAACGACTCCGTCACACCTGCATATCTTTCGCCACGCGAACGATTGAGGAAGTTGCCCTCCCAAAAAACTGAAGGAGTCGATTCATGCATAAGAGAACGTACCTGAATGCATGCCTGGTTCTGGCGTTGGCTGCCGGCGCGAGCCAGGCCTTGGCGGCGCCCGGTGCGAGCGAAATGGCTGGCGACGTCGCCGTGCTCCAGGCCTCTCCGGCGAGCACCGGTCACGCCCGCTTCGCCAACCCCAACGCGGCGATCTCGGCGGCCGGCATCCACTTCGCCGCGCCCCCCGCCCGCCGCGTGGCCCGCGCCGCGCCGCTGGCGCCGAAACCGGGTACGCCGCTGCAAGTGGGCGTGGGCCTGAAAACGGCGACTCCGGAAATCGACCTGACAACCCTCGAATGGATCGACACTCCGGACGGGCGCCACACCGCGCGCTTCCCGATCAGCGCTGCGGGGGCCGCCAGCCTGCGCGCCGCGATTCGCCTGGAAACCCACAGCGGCTCGCTGCCCGACGACGTGCTGCTGCACTTCGCCGGCGCCGGCAAGGAAATCTTCGAGGCCAGCGGCAAGGACCTCTCGGTCAACCGTCCCTACTGGAGCCCGGTCATCGAGGGCGATACCCTGACCGTCGAACTGGTGCTGCCGGCCAACCTGCAACCGGGCGACCTGCGCCTGTCGGTACCCCAGGTATCGTATTTCGCCGACTCCCTGTACAAGGCCGGCTACCGCGACGGCTTCGGCGCCAGCGGCAGCTGCGAGGTGGATGCGGTCTGCGCGACCCAGAGCGGCACACGGGCCTACGACAACGCCACCGCAGCGGTGGCGAAGATGGTCTTCACCAGCTCGGCGGACGGCGGCAGCTACATCTGCACCGGCACCCTGCTGAACAACGGCAACTCGCCCAAGCGCCAGTTGTTCTGGTCGGCCGCGCACTGCATCGAGGACCAGGCCACCGCCGCGACGCTGCAGACCATCTGGTTCTACAACACCACCCAGTGCTACGGCGACGCCTCGACCATCAACCAGAGCGTCACCGTGCTGACCGGCGGGGCGAATATCCTGCACCGCGACGCGAAGCGCGACACCCTGCTGCTGGAACTCAAGCGCACTCCGCCGGCCGGCGTGTTCTACCAGGGCTGGAGCGCCACGCCGATCGCCAACGGCTCGCTCGGCCATGACATCCACCATCCGCGCGGCGACGCCAAGAAGTACTCGCAGGGCAACGTCTCGGCAGTGGGCGTCACCTACGACGGGCATACCGCCCTGACCCGCGTCGACTGGCCGTCGGCGGTGGTCGAAGGCGGCTCGTCCGGCTCGGGCCTGCTGACCGTCGCCGGCGACGGCTCCTACCAGCTGCGCGGTGGCCTGTACGGCGGCCCCTCGTACTGCGGCGCGCCCACCTCACAGCGCAATGACTACTTCTCCGATTTCAGCGGCGTCTATTCGCAGATCTCCCGCTACTTCGCGCCCTGAGGCCAGCCAGGCTATCGATCGCGCACCGGCGGATAACCGCGCAGCGGTTATTCGCCCTACGCCCGGATTGGCGCCTGGAAGTGCGGCTTCTTTCGTCGTCCGGGACAGGTAGGGCGCATAACGCCAACGGCGTTATCCGCCGTCTATCCCGCGCAATGGTTATTCGCCCCACGCCCGGATTGGCACCTGGAAGTGCGGCTTCTTTCGTCGTCCGGGACAGGTAGGGCGCATAACGCCAACGGCGTTATCCGCCGTCTATCCCGCGCAATGGTTATTCGCCCCACGCCCGGATTGGCACCTGGAAGTGCGGCTTCTTTCGTCGTCCGGGACAGGTAGGGCGCATAACGCCAACGGTGTTATCCGCCGTTTATCCCGCGCAATGGTTATTCGCCCCACGCCTGGATCGGCGCGTGGAAGAGGGGCGTTATGCGCCGCCGTACGTTCAGTCCTGGCGGCTGGTGACTTCCAGCAGGTGGTAGCCGAACTGGGTCTTCACCGGCCCCTGGACCACGTTCAGCGGCGCGCTGAAGACCACCTGGTCGAACTCGCGGACCATCTGGCCGGGGCCGAACGAGCCCAGGTTGCCGCCGTCGCGGCCGGAGGGGCAGGAGGAATGCTCGCGGGCGACTTCGGCGAAGTCGGCACCGCCTTCGATGGCGGTCTTCAGTTCGTTGCACTTGGCTTCGCTGGAAACCAGGATGTGGCGGGCAGTGGCTCGGGCCATGGGGAAATACTCCTAGGGTGAAACGGCAGAGCCTAGCAGACATCGACGCCCGCACCGACAGCCCGCGACCGGAGGAGGCGCTCGACAAGCGTGGCGAGGGCTGCTTGACTCGCCGCCTTTGCGAATCCGGGAACGCCCTCCGATGAGCCAGACCTTCCACGGCAGTTGCCTGTGCGGCGCGCTGCACTACCGACTGTCCTCGCCCCCGCGCGCACTCTCTCACTGCCACTGCGGCCAGTGTCGCAAGGCCCATGGCGCGGCATTCGCCAGCTATGGCAGCGTCCCCGTCGCGGACCTGCACATCGACCACGGCGCCGACCTGCTCGCCGCGTTCCGCTCCTCACCCGCCGTGCTCCGGCGCTTCTGCTCGCGCTGCGGCTCGCCGCTGTTCTGGTCGAGGAGCGAAGGCGAGTTCGCCGACTGGGTATCGGTCGCCCTCGGCAGCCTGGACACGCCCTTCCCGGCGGCGAAACAGAAGCATGTCCAGGTCGCATCGATGGCCTGCTGGTGCAGGATCGCCGACGACTGGCCGCGTTTCGACTGAAGTCCGCCCGCGATCCGCCGGCCGGTGCCTGTTTTTTCGCCGGCAAGGCCCGGGCCTGGGGTACCATGCCGCGCCCTTCGCCGCCGGTCCTTGCCGCCCATGTCCGCCACCGCGCTGTACACCGACCTGTCCCACTATTACGACCTGATGTGCGCCGACATCGACTACCAGGCGCAGAGCCACTGCGTGCGTCGCCTGCACCAGTTGTTCGGCAACCAGGGCCGGCGGCACCTGGACCTGGCCTGCGGTACCGGCCCTCACGTGCGGCACTTCCTCGATTTCGGCTATCGCAGCGCCGGCCTGGACATCAACCAGCCGATGCTCGACCTCGCCCGACAGCGCTGCCCCGAAGCGCACTTCAGCCGGCAGGACATGGCCGGCTTCCAGGTGGACGAGCCGCTGGACCTGATCACCTGTTTCCTCTATTCGATCCACTACAACGCAGGGCTGGAGCGCTTGCGCGCATGCCTGGCCAGCGTGCATGGCGCACTGGCGGATGGCGGCGTGTTCTGTTTCAACACGGTGGACAAGGGGCAGATCGACAATCGCTCGTTCGTCCGCCATTCCGTGGAGCATCGAGGCAGCCGCTTCACCTTCGGTTCCGGCTGGTACTACAGCGGCGAGGGCGAGCGCCAGGCGCTGCGCCTCGGTATCGAGAAAACCACGGACGGAACGACCCAGACCTGGGAGGACGAACACCCCATGGTCGCCCTCGGCTTCGCCGAGCTGCAGCACCTGTTGCAGACGCATTTCGAGGTGCAGGTCTTCGAACACGACTACGAACGGATCACGCCCTGGGCCGGCAGCTCCGGGAATGCCCTGTTCGTCTGCGTGAAGCGCTAGCCTCCGGAGATCCTGGCGCAAACGTGACGATCAGGCTGGCACGGGCGGGGCAGCGTTTCACAGGGGGCTGCGGAGGATTCTTCGTCGCTTTCGGCACGCTGCGTCCGACCCGCTAGAGGCCTGCCTGGCCGACGATCCGTGCGCGCCTTCTCGGCTAGACCAAGGTCGCAAAGACCCCGCCGGCCATCTGTGACACCTTCGCGCGCTTTTTTACCCCCCGCTGTCGAGAGTCACCGCATGTCCTCCCCGTTTTCCCCCCGTTCGCCCCGCACCCTTCGCGGCCTGGGCGCCCTCGCCCTGTGCGGCGGATTCGTCGCCCCGGCCCCTGCCGCCTTCCTCGAGGACGGCAGCGCGCGCCTGGAAGCGCGCACCGTCTACTTCAACCGCGACTTCCGCGACGGCAGCTCGGCCAACCCGCAGGGCGCCTCCAAGCGCGAGGAAGCCGCGCAGGGCTTCATCCTCGACCTGCGCTCGGGCTATACCGAGGGCGCGCTGGGCTTCGGCGTGGATACCCTGGCGATGCTCGGGATCAAGCTCGACTCCAGCCCCGCGGACAGCAACAGCGGCCTGCTGCCTTCCAGCGGCCACGATCCGCGTCGCTCGGTCGACCAGTACGCCAAGGCCGGCGTTGCCGGCAAGATGCGCTTCTCGCAGACACAGTTCAGGTACGGGGCGATGCTGCCGGACATGCCGTTGCTGAAATACAACGACGGACGCCTGCTGCCGACCCTGTTCCACGGCGCCCAGCTGACCAGCGAGGAGATCGCCGGGCTCAGGTTCTCCGCCACCCGCCTGGAGCGCTACACCGCGCGGGACTCCAGCGACGCCCAGGACATCCGCCTGCACTGCAAGAACAAACGCTACGCCTGCGACACCACCGGCAACCGCTTCGACGCCTACCAACTCGACTACCAGGTCAACGACGGCCTGCTGCTGCAATACGCCCAGGGCGGCCTGCGCAACGTCTATCGCCAGCGCTACCTCGGTGCCGTGGGCAAGCGGCAGGTCGGCGCCGGCAAGCTGAGCGCCGACCTGCGCTGGTTCGACAGCGAGGACGCCGGCGCGGCCCGCGCCGGCAAGATCGACAACCGCGCCCTCAGCCTGCTGCTCGCCTACGCCCAGGGCGGCCACACGCTCAGCGCCGGCTGGCAGCGGATGAACGGCGCCAGCTCGATGCCCTACCTCGACGGCAGCAATCCGTACCTGGCCAACTACCTGCAGGTGAACGACTTCGCCAACCCCGAGGAACGCTCCTGGCAACTGCGCTACGACTTCGACCTGCGCAGCGTCGGCGTGCCCGGCCTGAGCTTCATGACCCGCTACGTCAACGGCGACCATATCCGCCTGGCCAACGGCGACGAGGGCAAGGAATGGGAGCGCGACATCGAGCTGAAGTACATCGTGCAGAGCGGCCGCTTCAAGGACCTCAGCCTGCGCCTGCGCAACGCCACCTACCGCACCGACTTCGAGCGCTCGGCGCGCGACGTGGACGAGGTGCGCCTGATCGCCAGCTACAACCTGTCGCTGTTCTGAGCCGTCGCGCCGGAACGCACGCCGGCGCGACGCTCCGGCGGTTCAGACCGCCAGGGCGCGTTCGCGCAACTCGACGTTGAGGATGCGGTCGTTCTCCGAGTAATCCACCGGGCAATCGATCACATGCACCCCGGGCGTGCCCAGGCAGCGCTCCAGCAGCGGCAGGAAGCCCTCGGCGCTGTCGACCCGGTGGCCGTGGGCGCCGTAGGCCTCGGCGTAGTGCACGAAGTCCGGGTTGCCGTAGTCCAGCCCGAAGTCGGCGAAGCCCATGTTCGATTGCTTCCAGCGGATCATCCCGTAGCCGTTGTCGCGCAGGATGATCACCGTCAGGTTCATCTTCAGCCGCACCGCGGTTTCCAGTTCCTGGCTGTTCATCATGAAGCCGCCATCGCCGCACACCGCGACGATCGGCCGGTCCGGGTAGACCAGGTGCGCGGCCATCGCCGAGGGCAGGCCGGCGCCCATGGTGGCGAGGGCGTTGTCCAGCAGCACGGTGTTGGGCATGTGTGCCTTGTAGTTGCGGGCGAACCAGATCTTGTACATGCCGTTGTCCAGGGCGACGATTCCCTGCGACGGCAACGCCCGGCGCACGTCGGCCACCAGGCGCTGCGGGTAGAGCGGGAAGCGCGGGTCGTCGGCGCCTTCGGCGACCTGCGCCTCGTTGGCCTCGCGGATCGCCAGCAGGCGGGTGAAGTCCCAGTGCGCGGTATCGTCCAGCGCCTCGCCGATCTGCCAGATGGCGTTGGCGATGTCGCCCACCACTTCGATCTGCGGGAAATACACCGGGTCCACCTCGGCGGAACGGAAGTTCACGTGGATCACCTCGGTACCGCCGCGAACCATGAAGAACGGCGGCTTCTCGATCACGTCGTGGCCGACGTTGACGATCAGGTCGGCCGCCTCCACCGCGCGATGCACGAAGTCGCCGGCGGACAGCGCGGCGTTGCCGAGGAAGCGCGGGTGACGCTCGTCGACCACGCCCTTGCCCATCTGGGTGGTGACGAAGGGAATGCCGGTCTTGTCGATCAGTTGCTTGAGGACCTTGGCGGTCATCTTGCGGTTGGCCCCGGCGCCGATCACCAGGATCGGGCTGCGCGCGGCGCGCAGCTTCTCCACCGCGGCGCAGATCGCCTTGTATTCCGCCAGCGGCCGGCGGCTCAGGCTCGGCGGGATGGGCAGGCTGTCGGTCTGCTCGGCGGCGATGTCCTCCGGCAGCTCCAGGTGCACCGCGCCGGGCTTCTCTTCCTCGGCCAGGCGGAACGCCTCGCGGACCCGCGAGGGAATGTTGTCGGCGGAGGCCAGTTGGTGGGTGTACTTGGTCAGCGGCTGCATCATGCCGACCACGTCGAGGATCTGGAAGCGGCCCTGCTTGGACTTCTTGATCGGCTTCTGCCCGGTGATCATCAGCATCGGCATGCCGCCCAGGTAGGCGTAGGCGCCGGCGGTCACCAGGTTGGTGGCGCCTGGGCCGAGGGTCGACAGGCTGACCCCGGTCTTGCCGGTGAGGCGCCCATAGGTGGCGGCCATGAAGCCGGCCGATTGTTCGTGGCGGGTGAGCACCAGCCGGATCTGCGACTTGCGCAGGGACTCCAGCAGGTCGAGATTCTCCTCGCCGGGAATTCCGAAGACGTACTGCACGCCCTCGTTTTCCAGGCATTGCACAACCACATCGGCTGCCTTGGCCATCTGCGTTCTACCTCGGGTGGTGGCGGTTCTGACCGCTCGAACACTGCGCCCCTCGCGTCTCACTGTCCAGCCCCTCCCGGCCGGCGGAAGGCTCTGGCGCCGGCTTCGCCGGCAAGCGAACGCCGCTCCCGCCATTAGCGCAGCTGAACCCGACCACCCGATCATCAGCACAGCTAATAATTCATTCGCTGATTTCATGGTGAGGGCGGAGCCCGGATGGTAGAAATCCACCTACCGCTTTACGCGCCGCGCCCCCTCCATCTCACCGAACCCTGAAGACGACCATGCCCGAGCACGCCCCGATCCTCCCCGTCATCGCCGCCGAGGTGGCCGCCCTCGCCCCCGGTTTCCGCGCCCTGAGCCTCACCGTCGAGGCGGCGCCGATCGTTCGTCCGGAAATCGCCGGCCGCGCCGTAGAGCGCGCCTGCCAGGCGCTGGCGCGTGGCGAACCGGACTGGGCCGAGGCGCACCTGGCAGCCTGGGCCGAGGCGTTCCGCCGCTTCGGCGCCAAGCCGCAGCGTACCCCCTGCTCCGCCGAAGCCCTGCGCAAACGCGCGCTGCGCGACGGCGGGCTGCCGAGCATCGACCCGGTGGTGGACCTGTACAACGCCATCAGCGTGCAATTCGCCATTCCGGTAGGCGGCGAGAACCTCGCCGCCTATGCCGGCCCGCCGCGCCTGGTGGTCGCCGACGGCAGCGAGACCTTCGACACCCTGAAGAACGGCGAGGCGCTCGACGAATCCCCCGACCCCGGCGAGGTGGTCTGGCGCGACGACCTCGGCGTCACCTGCCGCCGCTGGAACTGGCGCCAGGGCGTGCGCACCCGCCTGGACGCCAGCGCCCGGCGCATGTGGTTCATCCTCGAGAGCCTGCCGGAAATGCCGCTGGCGGCCCTGCACGAAGCGGGCGGCCTGCTGCTCGACGAATTGCGCCTGATGATGCCCGGCATGCGCGCCGACTCGCGCCTGCTGTGCGTGGCGACGGAATCCGCCGACAGCGTATAAGGACCCAGTCCCCGAGGAGAACAGAACATGTACCTGCCTTCGCATTTCGAAGAGTCCGACCCGCAGGCGCTGCACGCGCTGATCCGGGACTATCCGCTGGGCCTGCTGGTCAGCCACGGCGAAGCGGGCCTGGACGCCAACCACCTGCCGTTCGAGCTGAGTCCGGCAAAGGGCGCGCAAGGCACCCTGGAAGCCCATGTCGCGCGCAACAACCCGGTTTGGAGCGAGCTGCGCGACGGCGACGAGGTGCTGGTGGTGTTCCGCGCCGGCGATGCCTACATCTCGCCGCAGTGGTACCCGAGCAAGCAGGAGCACCACCGCCAGGTGCCGACCTGGAACTACCGGGTGGTCCACGCCCACGGCCGGGTGCGGATCCGCGACGACGAACGCTATGTGCGCGGCCTGGTGGCGCGCCTGACCCGCACCCACGAGGCGACCCAGGAAACGCCCTGGAAAATGACCGACGGCCCCGCCGACTACATCGACGAGATGCTCCGGCTGATCGTCGGCATCGAAATCGAGATCACCCGCCTGGTCGGCAAGTTCAAGCTCAGCCAGAACAAGGAAGCCCGCGATATCCGCGGCGCCAGCGCAGCGCTGCTGGCGCGCGGCGAACAGGCGATCGGCGCGGCCATGGACGATTGCGCCGCCCGGCGCGACGGCTGAGGTTCAGGCCTCGCCCGGCTGCGGCCGGTGGTGGACGAACTCGACCACCGTGCCGTCCGGCAGCAGCGCATTGAAGCAGGCGCCGGTGGGCGCGCGCGCCGGCCCGAAGATGATCTGCGCGCCGGCAGCCAGCAACCGCCGGTGATAGGGCTCGATGTCGTCCACCAGCAGGGTGCCAGTGGTGCTGCGGAACGGCGCCAGCGCCTCGTCGCTGCCCTCCAGCAGGAGGAAGGCGCCGACTGCGGCGAGTGTCAGGCGTTTCTCGGGAAAGTCGAAGCGCATGTCGTGGGCGACGCCCTGCAGGTCTTCGTAGAAAGCGATGGCCGCATCGATGCTGCCCGGTTCCAGGTAGACACGGATGAACACCCGCGGCTCGGCGAAACCGGACGAGTCGTTGACGCGACGCCAGAGAAAAGGCTGGGACATGGCGCAGGACCTCCGCAGGCCAGGGCGAAAGGTCCGTTCTAGCATGCCGGCCGCGTCCGGCGAAACGCCCTCATTTCGTCGAGCGGACGTTGCCGTAGCGCACTTCTTTCGACGGCGGGTAGCCGTAGAAGGCGGTGTAGCACTTGCTGAAGTGGCTGGGCGAGACGAAGCCGCAGGCGACCAGGACCTCCAGCATGGTCAGGTCGGAATGTTGCAGCAGGCGCCGGCACTCGGTGATCCGCAACTCCAGGTAGTAGCGCACCGGCGTGGTTCCGAGCTGCTGCTGGAACAATCGCTCGATCTGCCGCCGCGAGCGCCCCACGTAGTGGGCGAGCTGCTCCTGGCTGAGCGGTTCCTCGATATTCGCCGACATCAGGTTGATCACTTCGCGCAGCGGCTCGCTCATCTTCTCGTGCAGGGCGGGGCGCACCCGCCGGTAGCGCGACTCCTCGAAGGCGAGGATATCCACCACCGCCTCCACCAGGTCGCGCCCGTGGCGCCGGGCGATCCACTCCAGCGCCAGGTTGAAGGCGCCGGTGGGGCTGGCCGCGGTCAGGCGGTCGCGGTCGACCATATAGCTGTCGCTGGTCACCTGGCTGTTGCGGGCGATCTCGGCGAGGGCGGCGCGGTGCTCGGGATGGATGCAGCAGCGGTAGCCATCCAGCAGGCCGGCGTCGCCGAGGAACCAGGCACCGTTCCACAGCCCGGCCAGGGCGACGCCGCGCGACGCCACGTCCTGCAACGCTTCCCGCAGCGCGGCGGACGAGCGCAGGGGCGTGCGCAAACCGCCGCAGACCACCAGCAGGTCGAGTCCTTGCAACGCCGCCGAGGCGAGCGCCAGGTCCGGGCAGATCAGCAACCCGAGGTCGCTGGTCACCGGCTCGCCGCTCAGGCTGAAGTTGCTCACCGCGAAGGACTCGCTGCGGATCAGGTTGGCGGTCACCAGGGTGTCCAGCGCCTGGGTGAAGGCCGGCAGGGAAAAGTGTTCGAGCAGCAGGAAGCCCACCCGCGCCCGTGCCGAGCCCCCCTCCCCGGCCCCGGTGAACCTGAGGTTCTGCCCTTGCAGGGCGGCGCTGAAACGCCTTCTTTCCATCGATTCGTGCCTCTTGTTCTTCTTGTTCCCGGCCAGCGGGCCGCGACGCCTGCCGTCACGGCGAAAACCCCGGGCGCTCCATCATATGCGCAAGCCATGTGACTTGGCGCCTCCCTGGCGCGCCGGGGGAATGTGCTCAAATACGCCCTCGGGGGGCTGCCCCTTTCACACGCCACGGCGTCAGCGGAAACAGCGCGGACGAACGGTGCGGAGACGCCCCGAAAACCTGTAGACATATTGTCTAACAGAACCCTATAGTCATTATACAAACTGTAGACAAAGCCCATGACAAGTAGAAAGGCCTCCATGAAAGCCCAACCCGACGTCGACTCGAACAGCGCCGATGCCCCCTTCGACCGCAAGGCGGTGCTGGGCGATGCGCTGCGCCGGCGGATCCTGAGCATGGAACTGGCGCCCGGCGCGGTCGTCGACGAACTCGCCCTGTGCGACGAGTTCGGCCTCTCGCGCCCGCCGGTGCGCGAACTGCTGCGGCAGATCGCCGCCGAGGGCTACATCGAACTGGAAGCCAACCGTGCGCCGCGCGTCGCGGCCATGAGCCACGACTCGCTGCACGCCTTCTTTCTCGCCGCGCCGCTGATCTACATCGCCACCACGCAACTGGCGGCCACCCATGCCAGCGAAGCGGAGATCGAGACGCTCAAGGCGATCCAGGAAGATTTCCGCAAGGCCATCGAAGAGAAGCATGTGGAAAACCGCGTCATCCACAACGACGCCTTCCACCTGGAGATCGGCAGGATGGCCCACAACGACTACCTCATGCCGAGCCTGCGCCGCTTGCTGATCGACCATGCGCGGCTGGGCAAGATCTTCTACCGCCATCCGACCACCGACGACATGCAACGCGACCTGGAACTCGCCTGCGACCAGCACGACCAGATCGTCGATGCCATCCAGCGGCGCGATCCGGATGCGGCGGCGGACATCGTCCGCGCGCATTTCGAGCTGTCGCGCCGGCGCATGGCCGAGTACGCGGCACCGGCCGGAGTGGAGGTGGCGCTGGTCTACGAGGGTTAGCGAGCCCCCGCGCCACGGCCCCGCCCGAGAAGCGGAGGCGGTCACGCAGGGGATGGTTACCGGGTTCCAATAACAAGAGTCAGGTCCCTGCGATGACGAAAGTAACCCACCTTCCGGCCGACGACCGTTCCTGCGGCTGGTATCACCTCAGCCCGCCGCGGCGGCCGAAGCCGGCCCACTACGGCAGGAGCGCCGCCCGTTGGGTGGTGGTCGGCGCCGGCTTCACCGGCCTCGCCGCCGCGCGCCAGCTGGCGCTGCATTTTCCCGACGAGGAGATCGTCCTGGTCGAGGCCCAGGAAGTCGGCTTCGGTACCGCCGGGCGCAACGCCGGCTTCGCCATCGACCTGCCCCACGACATCGGCGCCGACGACTACATCGGCGACATAGCGACCGCCCGGATCGGCCTGAAGCTCAATCTCGCCGGCCAGTCGCTGCTCCGCGAACAGGTGCAGCGCCATGCCATCGACTGCCAGATGAAAGCCTGCGGCAAGTACCAGGCGGCCGTCGAGGCGCGCGGCGTGGCTGTGCTCGACGCCTACCGGCGCGGCCTCGATCGGCTCGGCCAGGCCTACGAGGTGATCGAGGCGGACGACCTCCCGGGAAACATCGGCACCGCTTTCTATCGCAAGGCCCTGTTCACCCCCGGTACCCTGCTGGTGCAGCCCTCGGCCCTGGTCAAGGGCCTGGCCGACAGCCTGCCGGGCAACGTCAGCCTCTACGAACACACACCGATCACCGCCGTGGAATATGGCGACAGGACCCTGCTGAGCCATCCCCACGGCAGCATCCTGGCCGACCGCCTGGTCCTCGCCAACAACGCCTTCGGCATGAGCTTCGGCTTCCTCCAGGGGCGGATGCTGCCGATCTTCACCTACGCCAGCCTGACCCGGCCGCTCGATGCCGAGGAGCAGGCCCGCCTCGGCGGGCGCCCCTACTGGGGCCTGATCCCGGCCAACCCTTACGGCACCACGGTGAGGCGTACCCCGGACAACCGCCTGCTGATCCGCAACAGCTTCAGCTTCAACCCTGACGGACGCAGCGCCGGGAAGTACCTTGAGCGCTTCGCCGTACGCCATCGCGCCTCGTTCCGCCAGCGCTTCCCGATGCTCCCGGAAGTCGGCTTCGACTACACCTGGGGCGGCTCGCTGGCGCTGTCGAGGAACCACATGGGGCACTTCGGCGAGCTGGCGCCCAACGTCTATGGCGCCCTGTGCTGCAACGGCCTGGGGGTAACCCGCGGGACCGTCACCGGGAAGCTGCTGGCCGACTGGCTGGCGGGCGAACGCAACGAGCTGATCGACTTCCTGCTGCGCGCGCCCGGTCCCAGCGGCAATCCACCCGAACCACTCCTTTCCCTTGGCGTGAACCTCAACCTGAGGTGGGGGCAGTATCGAGCAGGTAGAGAAAGCTAGGCATCCCTAGGAACGCGCCCGCGGGCGCCGACTTCGATTCAGACGGCCATTGAAGACCGGAGCTGGAGAGCGTTCCAGCCTCGCGGATTCGCTCGGCCCGAATTCACCGGCAGCGGTTAGAACCAGGAGACAATAATGACAAATCCTACGACCTCGATCGAAGACGTACCCCTCAACGCCTTCCACCGGCTGTTGACCCTGCGCTCCGGCGGCGGCTCCTTCGTCGACGGCTACGTGCTGAGCATCATCGGCGTGGCGATGCTGCAGATGACCGCGGCATTGCAACTGAGCAGTTTCTGGCAGGGCATGATCGCCGCCTCGGCGCTGGTCGGCATCTTCTTCGGCGGTTTCCTCGGCGGCTGGCTGACCGACCGCCTGGGCCGCCGCAGGCTGTTCTTCGTCGGCCCCAGCCTGTTCGTCCTCGCTTCCCTGGCGCAGTACGGGGTCGACTCGGCGGCGGCGCTGTTCGTCCTGCGCTTCCTGATCGGCGTGGCGGTGGGCATCGAGTACCCGGTCGCCACCGCCTTGCTGGTGGAGTTCTTGCCGAAGAAGTATCGCGGACCGCGCCTGGCCACCCTGACCATCCTCTGGTTCGCCGGCGCCGCCTTCGCCTACCTGGTCGGCGACCTGATCCTGCGCAGCGGCGGCGAGGACGCCTGGCGCCTGGTACTGGCCAGCACCGCGGCGATCGGTGCCGTGCTGTTCCTGCTACGCATCGGCACCCCCGAGTCGCCGCGCTGGCTGCTGAGCAAGGGCCGCGACGCGGACGCAGAACGGGTCATCCGCCAGGTCTACGGAGAAGCCTTCTCGCTGGAGAACCTGCCCGAACAGGCGCTGGAACGGAAGGTCACCATCTGGCACCTGCTCTACGCCGGCTACGGCAAGCGCATGCTCTTCGTCACCCTGTTCTGGACCTGCTCGGTGATCCCCGTGTTCGCCGTCTACGCCTTCGCGCCCAAGGTGCTGCTGGCGCTGAACCTGAAGGGCGACTGGGCCTCCTACGGTTCGGTGGCGATCACCCTGCTGTTCGTCATCGGCTGCATCATCGCCACCCGCCTGATCAACCGCATCGGCCGGCGCTGCATGCTGCTGCACAGCTTCCTCTGGTCCGGCCTGGCGCTGCTCGGGCTGGGCGTCTTCCACGCCGGCTCGGAGGCGACCATCCTCGGCCTGTTCGGTGCCTACGCGCTGTTCATCGGCGGCGCCCAGGTGCTGCAACTGGTCTACCCGAACGAACTGTTCCCCACCGAGATCCGCGCCTTCGCGGTCGGCGTCGGCACCTCGTTATCGCGCGTCGGCGCCGCGGTGGGCACCTACCTGGTGCCGCTTTCCCTGGAAACCCTGGGTACCGCCCAGACCATGTACGCCGCCGCGCTGGTGACCCTGCTCGGGCTGCTCGTGACCTGGGCCCTGGCGCCGGAAACCCGTTCGCTGAACCTGCAGCAGGCGGCTTCGCTCACCTGAACCACCCGCCGCGGCAGCGTCCGCCGGGTGCGCCGCGGCCCAGCATCCCACAGGAGGAAACCCCGTGAAATTCGAAGGTATCTATACCCCCGCCATCACCCCGCTGAGCGCCGACGGCAGCATCGACACCCAAGCCTTCGCCGAGGTCCTGGAGTTTCTCGTCGAGTCGAAGGTGCACGGCATCGTGATCGGCGGCTCCACCGGCGAGTACTACGCGCACACCGCCGAGGAACGCCTGGCCCTCGCCGCCCACGCCAGCGAAGTCATCGCCGGGCGCCTGCCGCTGGTGGTGGGAACCGGCGCGATCCGCACCGAGGACTCGCTGGCCTACGCCGAAGCCGCCCGCGCCATCGGCGCCGACGCCATCCTGGTCGGCTCGCCGCCCTACGCGCTGCCGACCTCGCGGGAGATCGCCGAGCACGTGCTGGCGGTGGATCGCGCCGCCGGCCTGCCGATCATGCTCTACAACTATCCGGCGCGGATGGGCGTGGAGATGGACGAGGCGTTCTTCGCCGCCGTCGCCGGCTGCCGCAACATCGTCGCGATCAAGGAAAGCTCCGGCTCCACCGCGCAATTGCACCGCCTGGCCTGCCGCCACCCGCGGATCGCCTTGTCCTGCGGCTGGGACGACCAGGCCCTGGAGTTCTTCGCCTGGGGCGCGCGCAGTTGGGTCTGCGCCGGCTCCAACTTCATCCCTGGCGAACACCTCGCCCTGTACCAGGCCTGCGTGGTCGAGAACGACTTCGCCAAGGGCCGGCGCATCATGGCGGCGATGATGCCGCTGATGGACTTTCTCGAAAGCGGTCACTTCGTCCAGTCGATCAAGCACGGCTGCGAGCTGGCCGGCCTGCGCGCCGGCGGCGTACGTGCGCCGCTGAAGGCGCTGGACGAGGCCGGCAAGGCGGCACTGGCGGAGATCGTCGCCAGGCTCAAGGGCGAGGTCGCGCGGATCGTCGAGGGTGGCCGCCATGACTGAGCTGCTGAGCCGGGAGGAATACGCGGCCATCGCCGCGACGCTGGACCTTCCCCAGCGCGCCTTCATCGACGGAGGGTTCCGCGATGCCTGCGGCGGCCGCACCTTCGCCTCGACCAACCCGGCCACCGGCGAGCTGCTGGCGCAGGTCGCCGCCTGCGACGCGGAGGACGTCGGGCACGCCGTGGCCAGCGCGCGGCGGGCGTTCGAGGACGGCCGCTGGCGCTCGCGCACGCCCGCCGAGCGCAAGGCGGCGCTGCTGCGCCTGGCCGAGCTGCTGGAAGAGCACCTGCTGGAACTGGCGGTGATGGAGAGCCTCGACAGCGGCAAGCCGATCCGCGAATGCCAGCACACCGACCTGCCGGAAACCATCAATACCCTGCGCTGGCATGCCGAACTGATCGACAAGATCTACGACAGCACCGCCCCGGTCGGTTCGGCGGCGCTGGCCATGGTGGTGCGCGAGCCGATCGGCGTGGTCGGCCTGGTGCTGCCGTGGAACTTCCCGCTGCTGATGCTCGCCTGGAAGATCGGCCCGGCGCTGGCGGCAGGCTGCTCCGTAGTGGTCAAGCCGGCCCCCGAGACCAGCCTGACCGCCCTGCGCGTCGCCGAACTGGCCAGCCAGGCGGGGATCCCCGCCGGGGTGTTCAACGTGGTCCCCGGCGGCGGCCGCGAGGCCGGCGAACCGCTGGGCCGCCACCCGGACGTGGCGATGGTCAGCTTCACCGGCTCCACCGCGACCGGCCGCCTGTTCCTCAAGTACGCCGCCGAGTCCAACCTCAAGCGGGTGGTACTGGAGTGCGGCGGCAAGAACCCGGCGGTGGTGATGAACGATGTCGAGGACCTCGACCTGGTGGCGCAACACGTGGTCAACGGCGCGTTCTGGAACATGGGCGAGAACTGCTCGGCGTCCTCGCGGCTGATCGTCCACGCCGAGGTCCGCGAGGCGCTGCTCGAACGCATCGGCGCGCAGCTCCGCGAGTGGCGCATGGGCGACCCGCTGGATCCGCGTAATCGCCTCGGCGCGCTGGTCAGCCCGGCGCACTTCGAGAAGGTCCGCGCGTACCTCGACCAGGCCAGGACGGAGCGGTTGGCGGTGCGCTTCGGCGGCGCCACCGAGGCTGGCATCTTCGTCGAGCCGACCGTGGTCGATGGCGTCTCGCCGCACAGCCGGCTGTTCCGCGAGGAAATCTTCGGCCCGCTGCTCTCGGTCACCTCTTTCGACGACATCGACGAAGCCATCGCCCTGGCCAACGACACCGTCTACGGCCTCGCCGCCTCGGCCTACACCGGCAGCCTGCGCCACGCACTGCGCCTGTCGCGGGAGATCCGCGCGGGGATCGTCACCGTCAACTGCTTCGGCGAGGGCGACGCCTCGACGCCCTTCGGCGGCTACAAGGAGTCAGGCTTCGGCGGTCGCGACAAGTCGGTCTGGGCACACGACCAGTACACAGAGTTGAAGACCATCTGGATCGACGCTTCCTGAAGCTGTCCGGCCCGCAAGGGCCGGCACTCCCGCCTGGCGGCGAGACCGGACAACCGGGCCGGACAGGCGACCAAGTGCAGACAACACCCATTCTGCATAACGTTCCGTCGCTATGCTGCTGCCTCCACCCTTCCCTTTTCCGCCAGGAACGACACGGAGACTCATCCATGACGGACAACCATATCGATGTACTGATCAACGGCTGCGGCATCGGCGGGGCGATGCTCGCCTACCTGCTCGGCCGCCAGGGCCACCGCGTGGTGGTAGTGGAACAGGCACGGCGCGAACGCGCGATCAACGGCGCCGACCTGCTCAAGCCGGCCGGCATCCGGGTGGTCGAGGCGGCCGGGTTGTTGGCCGAGGTGACCCGTCGCGGTGGGCGGGTCCGCCATGAGCTGGAGGTCTATCACGACGGCGAGCTGCTTCGCTATTTCAACTATTCCAGCGTCGACGCGCGCGGCTATTTCATCCTCATGCCCTGCGAGTCGCTGCGCCGCCTGGTACTGGAAAAAATCGACGGCGAAGCGACCGTCGAGATGCTGTTCGAGACCCGCATCGAAGCGGTGCAGCGCGACGAGCGCCACGCGATCGACCAGGTGCGCCTGAACGACGGCCGCGTGCTGCGTCCGCGGGTGGTGGTGGGAGCCGACGGTATCGCCTCCTACGTGCGCCGCCGGCTGCTCGATATCGATGTGGAACGCCGCCCCTACCCGTCGCCGATGCTGGTCGGCACCTTCGCCCTGGCGCCCTGCGTGGCCGAGCGCAACCGCCTGTACGTGGACTCGCAGGGCGGGCTGGCCTACTTCTATCCGATCGGTTTCGACCGCGCGCGACTGGTGGTGAGCTTCCCCAGGGAGGAGGCGCGCGAGCTGATGGCCGACACCCGCGGCGAGTCGCTGCGCCGGCGCTTGCAACGCTTCGTCGGCGACGAGAGCGCCGAGGCGATCGCCGCCGTCACCGGCACTTCGCGCTTCAAGGGCATCCCCATCGGCTACCTGAACCTGGACCGCTACTGGGCGGACAACGTGGCGATGCTCGGCGACGCCATCCACAACGTGCATCCGATCACCGGCCAGGGCATGAACCTGGCCATCGAGGACGCCAGCGCCCTGGCCGACGCCCTCGACCTGGCCTTGCGCGACGCCTGCGCGCTGGAGGATGCCCTGGCCGGCTACCAGGCCGAGCGCTTCCCGGTGAACCAGGCGATCGTCTCCTATGGCCATGCGTTGGCCACCAGCCTGGAGGATCGCCAGCGCTTCGCCGGGGTCTTCGACACCGCCCTGCAGGGCAGCAGCCGTACGCCGGAAGCCCTGGGCGGCGAGCGCTCCTACCAGCCGGTGCGGTCGCCGGCGCCGCTCGGCTGAACCCGCCAGCGCGGCCGGAGCGTAGCGTCCGGCCGCGCGCCTAGAGCAGGTCGCGGCGCAACTGCGGGAATACCTTGGCCACCTTGTTCAGCAGGTAGTCGCCGTACTCGCCGTGGAAAGCGTGGACGTTGGCCTGGTCCCAGCGACGGGCGCTGTCATCCTGTTCCGGCACCTCGGGCAGCCCTTCGATGGGCTGCACGCGGGCATGGAAGTTCGGATCGAAGAACAGCGGGAACGACAGGCGGTCGCGCCCCGAAGTGTTGCGTGCCACCCGGTGCGGCGTGCTGCGGTAGAGGCCGCCGGTCATGCGTTCGAGCATGTCTCCGAGGTTGCAGACGAACGAGCCCGGTATCGGCGGAGCCTCCAGCCAGCCCTGTGGGGTGCGCACCTGCAGGCCGCCGATGGCGTCCTGGTGGAGCAGCGTGAGCAGGCCGTAGTCGGTGTGTTCGCCGACGCCCCACTGCACGTCGAGGCCCTCCGGCACTGGCTGGCTCGGGTAATTGAACAGGCGGAAGAGGATCAGCGGATCGCCGGTATAGCGCGCGGCGAAGTAGTCGGCTTCCAGTCCCAGACCGAGGGCGATGCCCTCCATCAGCCGGTGGCCGACGCGGGTGGTTGCGTCCAGGTACTCCAGCAGCGTCTCGCGCAGGCCGGGCACCTCGGGGAACAGGTTGGCTCCATGCAGCGGCGTCCCGGCGCGCACTTCGGGATGCTCAGCGTCCAGTTCGCTGCCCAGGTACAAGCCTTCCTTCCAGTCCGGGCGGTTGGAGGTCAGTTCGCCGCCAAGAGGGAAATAGCCGCGCCAGGCGCGCCCGCCAAGCTCCATGCGCCAACGCAGCTTGCTCGTCTCGTCGAGGGCGAAGAACTGCCGCGCCAGGCGCTCCAGGCGCTCGACCAGTTGCGCCTCGACGCCGTGCCCGACCACGTAGAAGAAGCCCTGCTCGCGGCAGGCGCGGTCGATTCGCACGGCGACCGACCGTCGCGCCGCCGGGTCGCTGCCGGCAAGGGCGGCGATATCGATGATCGGCAGACTCGGAGTGCTCATGGCGTTCCTCACAGGGGTTGGGCGAAGGGGGTGCGGATGTCGGCGAGGAACTTCCGCGCACGCGGGTGCTGCGGGCGGTTGAAGAAATCGTCGGGGCTGGCGCGCTCCAGCACCCGGCCGGCGTCCATGAACAGCACGCGGTCGGCGACGTCGTGGGCGAAGCCCATCTCATGCGTTACCACCACCATGGTCATGCCGTCGCGGGCCAGGTCGCGCATCACCAGCAGCACCTCGCCGACCATCTCCGGGTCGAGGGCGCTGGTCGGTTCGTCGAACAGCATCAGCGGCGGCTCCATCGCCAGCGCGCGGGCGATCGCCACGCGCTGCTGCTGGCCGCCGGAAAGCCGCGCGGGGAACGCCGCCGCTTTGTCCGCCAGGCCGACCCGCTCCAGCAGCGCCATGGCCTGGCGGCGTGCCTCCGCGGGTTTCAGGCCGCGCAAACGGAGCGACGCCAGGGTGCAGTTGTCCAGCACGTTCAGGTGCGGGAACAGATTGAACTGCTGGAACACGAAGCCGATGTGCGAGCGGAAGCGATTGAGGTCCAGGCCGGGAGCGTGGATGTCCTGGCCATCGATCAGGATGCGCCCGCCCTGGATCGGTTCCAGGCGGTTCAGGGTACGGATCAGGGTGGATTTTCCGGAGCCCGAGGGTCCGCAGACCACCACCACCTCACCGCGGCCGACCTGTTCGTCGACATCCGCCAGGGCGTGGTAGGCGCCGTACCATTTGTTGACCTTTTCCAGCCGGATCATCGGGCCTCCTTGGGATTGCCACGCTGCGCCTGGCGGCGTTCGAGCCAGAAGGCGAAACGCGACAGGCCGAAGCACAGGATGAAATAGGTGAGGCCGAGGATCAGGTAGACCTGGGTCGGCAGGGTGAACACCTGGGTATTGATCTGCGAGGCGATGAAGCTGACTTCGGCCAGGCCGATGATGTAGCCCAGGGAGGTCTCCTTGATCGTCGAGACGAATTGGTTGACCAACGACGGCAGCATGTTGCGCAGCGCCTGCGGGAGGACCACCAGGCGCATGCTCGCCAGGTAGCCCAGGCCGAGCGAACGCGCCGCCTCGAACTGGCCACGGTCGAGGCCCTGGATGCCGGCGCGGACGATCTCGGCCAGGTACACCGCGTCGAACAGCACAAGCGCCAGCAGCATGGTGGTGAACTGGTCGGTGCGCTGGCCGGTGAGGGTCGGCAGGAAGAAATAGGCCCAGAAGATCACCATCAGCAACGGCACCCCGCGCACCACGAAGACCAGCGCGGTGACCGGCCAGCGCAGCCAGCGCCAGGGGCTGACCCGCGCCAGGCCGAGCAGGATGCCCAGCGGCAGCGCCAGCAGCAGCGCCAGCGAGGCCAGGACCAGGGTCAGGGCCAGCCCGCCCAACGGCCCGTTGGGGTACTGGCCGACGAGGAAGTACAGCCAGTAGCTATCGATCAGTTCCAGGGTGGTCATCGCCGTTCGACTCCCGGATAGCGCTGCTGGTACCAGGCAGCGGCGCCGGTGATCAGCAGCGATACGCTGAGATAGGCCGCGGTGGCGAAGGCAAAGGACTCGAAGCTGCGGAAGGTCGAACTCTCCACCTGGCCGGCCTGGTACATCAGCTCGGCGACGCCGATCACCGTGGCGATGCTGGTGTTCTTCCACAGGTTGAGGGTTTGCGAGATCAGCGGCGGTACGGTGATCCGCAAGGCCTGCGGGAGGATCACCAGTCGCATGCTCGCCAGGTAGCCGAAGCCCAGCGCGCGGGCGGCCTCCAGTTGCACCGTGGGCACCGCGCGGATGCCGCTGCGCATGTCCTCACTCATGAACGCGGCGGTGTACAGGGTCAGCGCGACGATAGCGCTGGCGGCCTCGATGTTGCCGGCGTAGAGCCAGGCCTTGAGGTCCTCGGGTAGCCATTCCGGCGCGGCGAAGTACCAGAACAGCATGTGCGCCAGCAGCGGTACGTTGCGGATGCTCTCGACATAGGCGAAACCGAGCCATTGCAGGGCGCGGAACGGCGCCAGGCGCAGCAGCGCCACCAGCATCGCCAGCGGCACGGCGAAGACCAGGGTGACGGCGGCCAGCTTCAGCGACAGCAGCAGGCCGGCGACCAGCATCTCATGGTACTGGCCGCGCAGCAGCAGGGAGAAATCGAACTCGAACATGGGAAAGGCGCACGCTGTCCGCGAGGACTCACAGGGGACGGGCGGCGACGCGCATGGTCGCCGTCACGCAGAGACGTCAGGCGCTCACTCGGGGATCCGGTCGGAATCGATCTTGAAGTGGCGCTCGCTGAGGTTGGACTTGGTGCCCGGCCCGTACCACTTGAGGTACAGCTGCTCCGCCGCGCCGCTGCGCTCCAGGCCGGCGAGGGTCGAGTCGACCAGTTGCTTGAGTTGCGGATTGCCCTTGCGGAAGGCGATGGCCAGGGCCTCGGTACTCAGGTTCTCCGGCAGGATGGCGTAGCCGCCGGCCGCCGCGCCGAGCTTGCCGAAATCGTTGACCAGTGCCGACTCGTCGTCGACGAAGGCCTGACCCTTGCCCTGCTGCAACGCCAGCAGCGCCTGCTGGCTGGTCTCGAAGGTGACCACCTGGGCGTTGGGCAACGCCTTGCGGATGTTCGGCTCCTGGGTGCCGCCCTTGACCGTCAGCACCTTCTTGCCGTCGAGGTCATGCAGCGAGGCGAAGCCGGCGTTCTTCTTCACCAGGGCCTTCTGCCCGGTGACGATGATCGAATAGGAGAAATCCACCAGCGCCTCGCGCTCCTTGTTGTGGGTCAGCGAGGCGGCGAGCAGGTCCACGTGGCCCTGCTGCAACTCCGGGATACGCGCCGCCACGGAAATCTGCTTGAACACCGGCTTGACCCCGATGGCCTTGGCGATCTCGGTACCAAGATCGACCTCGTAGCCGATGATCTGACGGGTCTTCGGGTCGATGAAGCTGTTCGGCTCGTCGGTGCCAAGGGTGCCGATGACGATCTCGCCCTTTTTGCGGATGTCGGCCAGGTCGTCGGCATGGGCAGCGCTGCCGATCAGGGTGAACACAGCCGCCAAGGCTGCGCCAAGCAGGCGAATCTTCATGATGGGTATCTCGCGGAGGAATGGGGTTCGACGTCGGGCGCCGGGTGGGCCGCAGTCTATTAATAACCAAACATCCGGTGAAATATGGTTTTCATATAACCATATGAGATATCAAACTATGCCACTTCCCGCCCCGCGCCAGGGCCCGCGCGCGCTCAGGTGCCCTCGCGCAAGCGCAGCGGGTCCACCAGCCCGGCGGCGATGGCCATGCCCACCAGCTCCGGCAGGGTCTGGGCCTGCATGCGCTTCATCACCCGCGCGCGGTAGAGGTCGACGGTCTTCACGCTGACTTCCAGTTGCTCGGCCACCTCGCGGCTGGTATAGCCGCGCACCAGCGGCAAGAGCACGTCGCGCTCGCGCGGGGTGAGGCTGTCCAGGCGTTCGTGCAACCCGGCGTCGAGATCGTGGTGCCGGCGCCGACGGGCGTGGCGATCGAGGGCCTGCTGCACGCTGTCGAGCAGCAATTGTTCGTTGTAGGGTTTCTCGATGAAATCCACCGCACCGGCCTTGAAGGCGCGCACCACGATGGGCACGTCGGCATGGCCGCTGACGAAGATCACCGGCAGGTCGATGCCGCGCGCCAGCAGTTCGTCCTGCACGTTCAGCCCGCCCATGCCGGGCATCCGCACGTCGAGCAGGACGCAGGCATGGCGGCCGCCCTCGCAGGCATCGAGGAAGTCCCGGCCCTGGGTGAAGGGCCGTGCCTTGAGGCCGACCGATTCCAGCAGCCAGACCGTCGATTCGAGCATGCCCTGGTCGTCGTCGACCACGTAGACCAGCGCTTCGTCAGGCATAGCCATCGTTACCCTCCCGTGGCGCCGGCGGCGAGCGGCAGCCGGCAGTTCATGAGCAACCCGCCATCCGCCGGCAGCTCGGCTTCGAGGGTGCCGCCGAAGCCCTCGACGATGCTGCGGCTCATCGACAGGCCCAGGCCCAGCCCTTCCGGCTTGCTGGTGTGGAACGGCGTGAAAATGTGTTCCAGCTGATCCGCCGGCACTCCCGGTCCCTGGTCGCGAACCCACAGGCAGAGCAGCCCGCCGGGCTCGACGCGGCTACCGATGACGACCCGCGACGGCGAGCCGGGATGCGCCTCGCGGTTGGCTTCGATGGCGTTGCGCAGCAGATTGAGGAACACCTGTTCGAGCAGCACGCGGTCGGCATACAGCGGCGGCGGATTGTCGGTCATCGCCTCTTCCACCGCCACTTGCCAGTGCCCGGCTTCCCACGCGCAGAGGCCGATGGCCTCGCGTGCCACCTGGTTGAGGTCGAGCGCCTGCAGGCGCCGCTGGCCCTTGCGCAGGAAGGCGCGCAGGCGCTTGATCACCTCCGCCGCGTGGCCGGCGTGCTCGCCGATCCGCGCCAGCCCCTCGGCCACCCGCCCGGCGGCCTCGGGCTGGCTGCCGAGGACGGCCAGGTAACGCTGGCTGGTGCTGGCGTAGTTCATCACCGCCGCCAGCGGCTGGTTGATCTCGTGGGCGATGCCCGAGGCCAGTTCGCCGAGAGTGACCAGCCGCGCAGTGTGCGCCAGTTCGTCCTGGTGACGGCGCTGCTGGGCCTCGCGCAGTTCGCGTTCGGTCATGTCGCGGGCCACCAGCGAGTAATAGCGCTCCTCGCCGCGGCCGCGATGGGCCAGCAACACCAGCGAGACTGGCAGCGACGGACGTCCGTCCTGCGGTTGCAGGCGCCCCTCGCGGCTCCAAACGCCGCCATCGCGCGCCTGTCGCCAACCCTCTTCGGCCAGCCGCGCCGGAGTGTCGCCGGCCAGCAGGCGTTCCAGCGCCGGCGCCTCCTGCCCGTCGGCGATGCCGAGGGCGGCACGTGCCGAAGGATTGAGGTAGGTGACGCGGCCGCCATGCTCGACGAACAGCACCAGGTCGGTGTTCGCCTCGACCACTTCGGCCAGGCGCCGGCGGTTCTCCTCCGCCTCGACCCGCCGGGTGACATCGCGGGACACGCTGACCACCTCCACCACCGCCCCGGTGTAGGTCTCGCGGATCGCCCGGCTGGCGGTCTCGAACCAGCGGTAGCGGCCGTCGCGGTGGCGGATACGGTAGGTGATGGTCAGGTAGCCGTCCTGCTCCAGCGCTTCGCGCGCGCGCAGCGCCACCTGGCCGCGGTCCTGGGGGTGGAACAACGCCTGCGCCGGACGCCCGCGCAGTTCCTCCGGCCAGTAGCCGAGCAGGGTCCAGGAGGCCGGCGAGGCGTCGAGGAAAATGCCGTCGAGGGTATGCCGGGAAATCAGGTCGGTGGTGTTCTCGGTGATCAGCCGGTACAGCCGGCTGGCCCGCGCCGCCTCGCGCTCGCCGCGCAGGCTGGCGGTGGCGTCGCGGCAGCGCGCCAGCACCCGGGCCTCGGCGCTGTCGGGAATGAACTGCCAGAGCAGGATGCGCCCGTCGCACTCCGCCTCCACCTCGCCGAGGGCCCGCGCCTGCCCCAGGCTGGCGCGCACCAGTTGCCCATGGTTGGCCGGGAGGTAAGCGCGCCAGGCCTCGCGCGGCCGCTCGCCAAGCAAGGCAAGGAAGGCCTGGTTGAGTTCCACCGCCTGCGCCTCGCCGTCGAGCAGCAGCGCCGGCTGCGGGTCGGCCGCGAGGAACGGCGCAGCGCGGGTGACGCCACGGGCGGCGGCGAGCAACGGTGCGAGGAGCAGGCCGAGCCAGTCCAGCGCAGCGCTCTGCGGCGTATCGCTGGCCACCAGCAGCAGGCCTTCGTCGCCGGCCTGCAGGTCGAGGGCGAAGGCCATGCCATGCTCCACGCCGGCACGCCGCAAGCGCGCGCCGAGCCAGGACGCGGAACGCCGCAATTCGTCCAGAGCCAGCCGGCCGTCGCGCACCAGCCGCTCGCGCAACGCCAGGTCGCTGGCCCGGTTCGGCTCGCCGGCGCCCGGCGGCAGCGCCGGCGACGGCGGCACCGGGGTATAGGTCTGCGCCTGCGGCTGCCAGGCCAGGTACCAGGCCTGGCGCGTGCCCGGATGTTCGAGCAGCAAGCGGCGCAGCGCACCGACCCGCTCGACCAGCGGCGCGCCCTCGCGCAGCAGGCGCAGGAGGCTGTTGAGGGCAGGCGAAGCGGGAAGCGGACTCATGGGCGGAAGATGATCCTGGGAATTTATATGGTATTTATACTATAAGCTTATGGTTTAACTTCCATATATTTTTCATCGTTGCTATAAATCGCCCCAACCCAAGGAGCGCTTCGCCTGGTCCTTGGAAGCTGTTCACGATCTGCCGAGCCAGAGAAACCAGCCGTTTTCGACGCAGTCTCTCCGCGCGCGGCAGATCGTGACCCTTACCCAGAACAGAGCTAACAATCAGCCACGGGGTACTCTTCATGTCGATCTTCGAACAGGGTCTCGCGCCCGCCGCCGTCAACCACATCGCCCTGACGCCGCTGAGCTTCATCGAGCGCACCGCCAGCGTCTATCCGCACTACCCCGCGGTGATCCACGGCAACATCCGCCGCGACTGGGCGCAGACCTACCAACGCTGCCGACGCCTGGCCTCGGCCCTGGCCGGGCGCGGCATCGGCCAGGGCGACACGGTGGCGGTGATGCTGCCGAACATCCCCGAGATGCTCGAGGCGCACTATGGCGTGCCGATGATCGGCGCGGTGCTGAACACCCTCAACGTACGCCTCGACGCCGAAGCCATCGCCTTCATGCTGCAACACGGCGAAGCCAAGGTGCTGATCACCGACTACGAATTCCACGAGGTGATCCATGCCGCCATCGGTATGCTCGACCACCCGCCGCTGGTGGTCGACGTCAACGACCCCGAGTATGGCGAAGGCCGCCCGGTTGGCGAACTGGACTACGAGGCGCTGCTCGCCGAGGGCGACCCGCAGTTCGCCTGGGAATGGCCCCGGGACGAGTGGCAGGCGATCTCGCTGAACTACACCTCGGGCACCACCGGCAACCCCAAGGGCGTGGTCTACCATCACCGCGGCGCCTACCTGAACGCGCTGGGCAACCAGATGACCTGGTCCATGGGCCAGCACCCGGTGTACCTCTGGACCCTGCCGATGTTCCACTGCAACGGCTGGTGCTATCCGTGGACGGTGACCGCGCTGGCCGGCGTCCACGTCTGCCTGCGGCGGGTCGATCCGCAAAAGGTCCTCACCCTGATCCGCGAGCACCAGGTCAGCCACCTGTGCGGCGCGCCCATCGTGCTCAACGCCCTGATCAACATGCCCGACTCGGCCAAGGCCGCCATCGACCACCCGGTGCATGCCATGGTCGCCGGCGCCGCGCCACCGGCCAAGGTGATCGGCGCGGTGGAAGAGATGGGCATCCGCGTCACCCATGTCTACGGCCTCACCGAGGTCTACGGCCCGGTCACGGTCTGCGCCTGGCACGGCGAGTGGGACGACCTGCCGCTGGAGCGACGCGCCGCGATCAAGTCGCGCCAGGGCGTGCGCTACCCGACCCTCGAAGGGGTGATGGTGGCCGACCCGAAGACCCTCGAGCCGGTGCCGCGCGACGGCCAGTCCATCGGCGAGATATTCATGCGCGGCAATACCGTGATGAAGGGCTACCTGAAGAATCCCAGCGCCACCGAGGAAGCCTTCGCCGGCGGCTGGTTCCATACCGGCGACCTGGCGGTCTGCCATCCGGACGGCTACATCGAGATCCGCGACCGGCTCAAGGACATCATCATCTCCGGCGGCGAAAACATCTCCACCATCGAACTGGAGGGCGTGCTCTACCGCCACCCGGCGGTGCTGGAGGCGGCGGTGGTGGCGCGGCCCGACGAAAAGTGGGGGGAAACGCCCTGTGCGTTCATTACCCTGAAGAGCGATCATCAGGGGCTCGCCGAGAGCGAGATCGTCGCGTTCTGTCGCGAACACCTGGCCGCGTTCAAGATTCCGCGTACCGTGGTGTTCTCGGAACTGCCGAAGACCTCCACCGGCAAGATCCAGAAATACGTGCTGCGCGAGTGGGCCGCCGCCCTCTGAGCGCCGCCAGCCGAATTGCCCGTGCAGCGGCCGTGCCACGGCGGCCGTAGGCAGGATGCGCACGGGCAACCCTGTACCTGCGGCCGTCCCGCCGGCCGTTCACCGACGAGGTGTGCAATGCCTGAATACAACGCCCCGCTGCGCGACATGCGCTTCCTGCTCAACGACGTGTTCGACGCCCCCGCCCTGTGGCAGCGCCTGCCGCGACTGGCCGAGCGGATCGACGCCGACACCGCCGACGCCATCCTCGAGGAAGCGGCCAAGGTCACCGGCGGCCTGCTCGCGCCGCTCAACCGCAGTGGCGACGAAGAAGGCGCGCAGTGGCAGGACGGCGCCGTGCGCACCCCGGCCGGCTTCCGCGAGGCCTACGCGACCTACGCCGAGGGCGGCTGGGTCGGCCTCACCGGCAATCCGGCCCATGGCGGCATGGGCATGCCGAAGATGCTGGCAGTGCAGTTCGAGGAGATGATGTACGCGGCCAACGCCAGCTTCAGCCTCTACTCGACCCTTTCCGCCGGCGCCTGCCTGGCCCTCGATGCGCACGGCAGCGAGGAGCTGAAGAACAGGTACCTGCCGAACATGTACGCCGGCACCTGGGCCGGCTCCATGTGCCTGACCGAACCGCACGCCGGCACCGACCTGGGCATCATCCGCACCAAGGCCGAGCCGCAGGCCGACGGTTCATACAGGATCAGCGGGACGAAGATCTTCATCACCGGCGGCGAGCAGGACCTCACCGAGAACATCATCCACCTGGTGCTGGCCAAGCTGCCCGACGCGCCGGCCGGTTCGCGCGGCATCTCGCTGTTCCTGGTGCCGAAGTTCCTGGTCGGCGACGACGGCGCGCTCGGCGCACGCAACGCGGTGCACTGCGGCTCCATCGAGCACAAGATGGGGATCAAGGCCTCGGCCACCTGCGTGATGAACTTCGACGGCGCCAGTGGCTGGCTGGTCGGCGAAGTCAACAAGGGCCTGGCGGCGATGTTCACCATGATGAACTACGAGCGCCTGTCCATCGGCATCCAGGGCATCGGCTGCGCCGAGATGTCCTACCAGAGCGCCGTCGCCTACGCCCGCGAGCGCCTGCAAAGCCGCGCGCCGACCGGCCCGGTGGCCAGGGACAAGGCCGCCGACCCGATCATCGTGCACCCCGACGTGCGCCGCATGCTGCTCACCATGAAGGCGCTGACCGAGGGCGGCCGCGCCTTTTCCACCTATGTCGGGCAGCAGCTCGACCTGGCCAAGTACGCCGAGGACCAGGAAGAACGCAGCCAGGCCGAAGCCCTGGTGGCCCTGTTGACCCCGGTGGCCAAGGCCTTCTTCACCGATACCGGCCTGGAGAGCTGCGTGCTCGGCCAGCAGGTGTTCGGCGGCCACGGCTACATCCGCGAATGGGGCCAGGAGCAACTGGTGCGCGACGTACGCATCGCGCAGATCTACGAAGGCACCAACGGCATCCAGGCGCTCGACCTGATGGGCCGCAAGGTGGTCGCCAACGGCGGGCTGTTCCTCTCCATCTTCAGCCGCGAGGTGCGAGCCTTCGCCGCCGGCGCCAACGCCGAACTGGCGGAGTTCGTCACCCCGCTGCTGACCGCCCTGGACCTGCTGGACAACCTCACCCAGGGCATCGTCGCCCGCGCCGGCAACGACCCGCGCGAGATCGGCGCAGCCTCGGTGGAATACCTGCATCTGTTCGGCTATACCGCCTACGCCTACCTCTGGGCGCGCATGGCCGCCGCCGCGCAGCGCCAGCGCGAGGTCGACCCGGCGTTCCACGACGGCAAGCTGGCCACTGCGCGCTTCTACTTCGCCCGCATCCTGCCCCGCGTGCACTCCCTCGCCGCCGCCGTCGAAGCCGGCAGCGAAAGCCTGTACGGCCTGGAGGCGGAACAGTTCTGAAGCTTCCGTCGCGCGGCCCGTGGGCCGCGTGTTTTTTCCGGGACAGCATGCAACGCGCTGTCCGCCGACAGCCCGCGATAACGGCGGATAACCGCGAAGCGGTTATTCGCCCTACGACGCCCGGGAAGCCGGCCAGGCATTCTTGAAAAACGACGCAACCGCCGGTTATTCGCTAGACCAGGAACAAGGACATATCCATGCGAACCCTCACCACCCTCCTCGGCAACAGCCAGAAACTCGACGGCGGCGCCATGTTCGGCAATGCCCCGCGCGCGCTCTGGTCACGCTGGATGCAGCCCGATGCGGAGAACCGCATCGACCTCGGCTGCCGTGCCCTGCTGGTGCGCGACGGCGAGCGCAACGTACTGGTGGAGGCCGGCATCGGCGCGTTCTTCCCGCCCGCCCTGCGCCAGCGCTACGGCGTCCAGGAAGAGCGCCACGTACTGCTCGACAGCCTCGCCGCGGTCGGCCTGGACGACGCCGACATCGACGTGGTGCTGCTCACCCACCTGCACTTCGACCACGCCGGCGGCCTGCTCGCCGCCTGGGAAGAAGGCCAGCCGGCGCGCCTGCTGTTCCCCAACGCGCATTTCGTCAGCGGCCGCCGCCACTGGCAGCGCGCGCGCCAGCCGCACCCGCGCGACCGAGCCTCGTTCGTGCCGGAACTGCTCGACCTGCTGCAGGCCAGCGGACGCCTGGAACTGCTCGATGACGGCGAGCGCTCGGCGCACCTGGGCGAGGGCTGGCGTTTCCATTTCAGCGAAGGCCATACCCCGGGCCAGATGCTCCCGGAGATCGCCATGCCCGACGGCCCGGTGGTATTCAGCGGCGACCTGATCCCCGGCGCACCCTGGGTACACCTACCGCTGACCATGGGCTACGACCGCTTCCCGGAAGGCCTGATCGAGGAAAAGGAACGCCTGCTGGACAGCCTCATCGCCCGCAACGGCCGACTGGTCTTCACCCATGATCCATGCGTCGCCATGGGCCGGGTGCGACGCGACGAACAGGAGCGCTACAGCCTCTACGACACCCTCGAGCGGGTCGAGAACCTCGAGGCCTGAGCGAAAGGCGCGGCCCGCCCCGGCGGCGGGCCGCGGGAATCAGGAACGCGCCTTGCGCGCGCCCTTGCAGCGCTCGATGCCGAGCCGGCAGATCCGCTCGCAGAGTTCGGCGAAACCGATCCCGGCCGCCGCCGCGGCCTGCGGCAGCAGGCTGGTGGCGGTCATGCCCGGCAGGGTATTGACCTCCAGGCACCAGAGCCGGCCCTGTTCGTCGAGGCGGAAGTCGGTGCGGCTGTAGCCGCTCAGCTTCAGCGCCCGGTGTACCTTCAGCGCCAGACGCTGGGCCTCGGCGGCGATCGCCGGCGGCAGGTCGGCGGGAAACACCTCGCGCACCGCGCCGGCCTGGTACTTGTGCTCGTAGTCGAAGACCTCCTGGCCGCCGAGGAGAATCTCGCCCACCGGCAGCGCCTGGTCGTCGAGCACCCCGACGGTGACCTCGCGGCCGGCGACGAAGCGCTCCAGCATCACCTCGTCGCCATAGCGCCCGGCCAGCTCGATGGCCGGCTGCAATTCGGCCTGGGAATGCACGATGGACAGCCCCACGGTGGAGCCCTGGCTGTTCGGCTTGACCACCAGGGGGAAGCCCAGTTGCTCGCGCACCTCCTCTTCCGAGGCCGGCGCCATCAGCCAACTGGCGGTCTCCACCCCGGCGGCGAGGAACAGGCGCTTGGCCACGTCCTTGTCCATCGCCATGGCGCTGGCCAGGTGGCCGCTGCCGGTATAGGCGAAACCACCGGCATCCAGCAGCGCCTGCAGGGTGCCGTCCTCGCCGGTGCCGCCGTGCAGGGCGAGGAAGAACACGTCGACCCCAGCCAGTTCGCCGGCGCTCAGCAGGCTCTGCTTGCCGCTGCGGATGATCGCCAGCGAGTCGGAGTCCGGCGGGACCTCCTTGACCTTGCTCGCCAGCAGGCGGCGCTCTTCCTCCGCGCCGAGCAGGCCGCTGGCGGTATCCACCGCCAGCACCTGGTGGCCGGCGCTGCGCAAAGCCTGGATCACCTGCGCGCCGCTGGCGATGGAGACGTCCCGTTCCTCACTGCTGCCGCCGAAGAGAACGGCGACCTTCAACTTGTCCTGTCCCATGTTCCACCTGTCGTTCCAGTGCTGGAGGCAGAAAAGCACAACACAGGGGTAACTGAACAGAGACAGTCATCGTCGCGCGCAGCGAACGGCCTCCCTCAGCCGCGCAGTTCCTCGACCAGCGTGCGCAGCAGTTCGGCGGCCGGCAGCTCCCGCGCCAGCGCCGCGCCCTGGCCGGCCCACTGGGCGGCGAAATCATGGTTGCCGCGAGCCAGAGCGGCGGTCTGCAACGCTTTGGTCGCGTCGTAGACGAACGGATAGTCCGGCAAGGGCGGCACTCCAGGCGCGGCGGCATCGAAGAACATCCGGTTGGGCAGGCCGCGGGCGCTGCGCCCGGACATGGTCACGGTCAGCGCGGTGCGCGCCGCGCGCGGCCCCTTCAGCGCCTCGCGGTAGGCGGCGTTGGCCGAGGACTCCGGACAGAGGACGAAGGCGGTGCCCATCTGCACGGCGCTCGCGCCCAGCTCCAGGGCGGCGCGGATGCCCCGTCCGTCCATGATCCCGCCGGCAGCCACCACCGGTAGCGAACCGCGCGCCGCCAGCAGGCGGACCAGCGCCAGGGTGCCGATGGCGGCGTCGCCGCGCTCCGGCTCGAACACCCCGCGATGGCCACCGGCCTCGATGCCCTGGGCGACCACCGCATCGGCGCCGGCGGCCTCCACCAGGGCTGCTTCCTCCGGCGTGGTGGCACAGACCAGTACGCGGATGCCCACCGCCTGCAACGCGCGAACCTGGTCGCGGGGCGGCGCGCCGAAATGGAAGCTGACCGCCGCCGGCCGCTCTTCCAGCAGCATCGGCAGCAGGGTCGGGTCTTCGAGGAAACTCAGGTAGATGTTCTTCAGCCGCACCGGCGGCTCGGCGCCGAACTCGGCGAACAGCGGCTTCAGGTAGTCCAGCCAGGCGCGCTCGCGGGCCGGGTCGGCCTGACCCGGGCGGTGGCAGAACAGATTGACGTTGAACGGCTTGTCGGTCAGCCCGCGCACCTCGCGGATCAGCGCCCGGCCCTTCTCGGCGGCGCTACCGGTGATGGCGATCGAACCGAGCCCGCCGGCGTTGGATACGGCGGCGGCCAGCGCCGGCGTGGAGACGCCGAGCATGGGTGCCTGGATGATCGGCTGCTGGATACCGAGCAGGCGCGTGAAGCGGTCAGTCATGGCGATTCCCTCTCCCGGTCGGACGACACCGCGTCGGCCGACGCTTGACCAATATATCTTCATAAAAGAATATTTTTAACAATTCATTCTCATAAAGAGATAGATCGATGGACCTTTCCTCCCTCGAAATCTTCCGCGCGGTCGCCCACGAGGCCAGCGTCACCCGCGCCGCTCAGCGGTTGCAGCGAGCGCAGTCGAACGTCACCACGCGGATCCGCCAGCTCGAGGAGGACCTGGGCGTCGAACTGTTCCTGCGCGACGGCAAGCGCATGAGCCTGACCGAACGCGGCAGCGAATTCCTCGCCTACGCCGAGCAGTTGCTGGCTCTCGCCGACGAGGCGCGTCAGTCGATGCATCCCGCCGAGCCCGGCGGGCGCCTGCGCCTGGGCAGTATGGAAAGCACCGCGGCCAGCCGCCTGCCGGCGCTGCTGGCGAGCTATCACAAGGCCTGTCCGCGGGTCGCCCTGGAAGTCTCCACCGGCACCAGTCACGCGTTGTTCGATGGGGTGCGGGCGCGGCGCCTGGACTGCGCGCTGGTGGCCGCCGGCCCGGGCTGGGCCGGCGAACTCGATGGCAGCGGCCTGCGCGGCGAGCCGCTGTTCCGCGAGGAACTGCTGATGATCCTGCCGGCCGAACACCCGCCGGTCCACGACGTCGCCGAGGTGCGCCTGCGCACCCTGGCCGGCTTCGCCCGTGGCTGCACCTACCGGCAACTGGCCGAGGACAGCCTGGGCACGCCGCTGACGGTGCAGGAAGTCGGCTCCTACCATGCGATCCTCGCCTGCGTCGCCGCCGGCGCCTGTGTCGGCGTGCTGCCGCGCTCGGTGCTGCAACTGCTCGGCACGCCGCCGCTGCGCAGCCTGCCCCTTGCCGAAGTAGACACCTGGCTGGTCTGGCGCGAAGGCTACGCGACCGCCGCCTTCGAACGCTGGCGCGGCGTGCTGGGCCAGGCCGGCGACTGAGCGGCCAGGGGCGAACCCAACGGCCTGGCTCCGGTCCAACCCCGAGCCATCAGAACAATAGCGAGCCAAGGAGTTGCCCATGAGAAGACTGCCCACCCTCTGCCTGCTGGCCCTCGCGCCGCTCACCGGCGTGGCGCCCCAGGCCCAGGCCGCCAGCCTCTACAACCTGCTGGTGGGGACCTATACCGAAGGCTCCAGCGAAGGCATCCAGGTATACCGCTTCGACGGCGCCGACGGCTCGGTGAAAGGCCCGCTGCGCGTGGCCCATACCAGCAACCCCTCGTACCTGACCTTCGCCCCGGACCAACGCACTCTGTTCGTGGTCAACGAGAACGGACGGGGCGGCAAGGGCGATACCGTCGGTCGCGCCACGTCCTACCGTTTCGATCCGATCAGCGGCCGCCTGCAACAGATCAGCCAGGTCCAGACCCTCGCCGATCATCCGACCTACAGCAGCCTCAGCCACGACGGCCGCTACCTGTTCGTCGCCAACTACTCGGTACAGCCGGAAGGCTCGGTGGCGGTACTGCCGGTGCGCGCGGACGGCTCGCTGGCGCCGGTGGTGCAGGTGGAGTCGCACCAGGCCAGCAAGGTGCATCCGCGCCAGGTTTCCGGTCATGTGCACTCGGTGGTGTCCTCGCCCGACGGCCAGTACCTGTTCGCCCCCGACCTCGGCGCCGACAAGGTATTCGTCTACCGCTACGCCCCGGAACAGGCCGAACGTCCGCTGCAGGCGGCCGATCCGGCATTCGTCCCGACCCCGCCCGGCAGCGGCCCGCGCCATCTGATCTTCAGCGCCGACGGGCGTTTCGCCTACCTGACCCTGGAACTGAGCGGCCAGGTGATGGTGTTCGCCCATGAGGGCAATGGCCGCCTGCGTCAGTTGCAGACCCACGACCTGGCGCCTGCCGGCTTCCAGGGCAAAGTCGGCGCCGGCGCCCTGCACCTGTCCGCCGACGGCCGCTTCCTCGGCGTGCTCAATCGCGGCGACGACAACCAACTGGTGACCTTCGCCGTCGACCCGGCCAGCGGCCAGTTGCGTTTCGTCGAACGGCGCTCGGTGGAAGGCACCGAGCCGCGCGAATTCGCTTTCTCGCCCGGCGGGCGCTTCGTCCTCGTGGCCAACCAGAACAGCGACCAGTTGCGGGTGTTCGCCCGCGATCCGCAGAGCGGCCAGGTGGGCAAGACGCTGCAAAGCGTCGAGGTGGGGTCGCCGAGCGATCTGCGCTTCGTGGCGGTGCCGTGACCTTGCGCTCGGCCATCCGCCGATACGCCGCTGGGCCGGCGGATCGGCGCTAAGCGGTCATCCGCACTACGGAGCCAGAGCCGAAGCCCGCCCTGGCTCCAAGGCCCACAGGCATGGAGCTTCCGCCCACATACGGCAAGTCCTGTAGGGCGAATAACGCCAGGGGCGTTATCCGCCGCTGTCCCGGAGAACCGGCGGATAACCGCAAGCGGTTATTCGCCCTACGGAACCAGGATCCGCCACGTAGAGGTTTGCCATGCTTGCCCTCCAGACGATGGGGTAGCTAACTCGCCCCGGCAGGAGGTCGAATCGTCGCGCAGCGGGTCGAGCGACAGTGATGCCGCGAAGGCGTCTCGCTCCAGGGGGAACCGTCGCGACGGGTTGCCCGCAAGCTACACCCAGCCCCTCCCCCAATAGTCCCCGCGACCAATCGTCAGCCCCTCATCCCACCGTCCCGCGGCACCAACGAATCCACCTGAAACCCACGCCCAGCAAGGCCTATAGCACTAATCACAGACGCCCTTGACCTCAACTTAACTTGAGGTTTTATAGTCCCCGCTGCGGTCATACCGCCCCGTTTCCCCAGGACCACGAACCGCCCCCACGGCCGCTTCGCGGCGCCGGATGGCGACCAGCACAAGGAACGACCCATGCAGCGCTTCATCGATAACTCGCTCGAAAGCAACTGGCTCTGGCTGACCGCCCGGATCTGCCTGGCCCTGATGTTCGTCGCCTCGGGACTGGCGAAGCTGTTCGACTATCAGGCCAGCCTGGAGGAAATGCGCGCCGCCGGCCTGGAGCCGGCCTGGCTGTTCAACATCGCCACCGCCGTGACCCTGCTGGCCGGCTCCGCGCTGGTCCTGCTGGACCGCAAGCTATGGCTCGGCGCCGGGGCGCTGGCGGTGTTCCTGCTGCTGACCATCCTCATCGTCCACACCTTCTGGAGCAAGACCGGCGTCGAAGCCAAGCTGGCGATGTTCTTCGCCCTCGAACACATCGCGGTGATCGGCGGCCTGATCGCCACGGCCATCGCCAGCGCGCAACGCCAGCGGCTGCGCCAGGACGTCTCCGTGGCCGCCACCTACCAGAAGGCCTGAGGCGATCATGCAGAAACCCGTCCTGATCGCCAGTGCCGCGCTCATCTGCGCGGCGGTTATCGGCATCGCCGTCTACGCCACCGGCTCGGCGAAGAAAGACGCCGGCGGTTTCGCCGGCTACCCGCCGGTGAAGGTCGCCCTCGCCTCGGTGGAGCGGCGGGTGGTGCCGCGCGTCTTCGATGGCGTCGGCGAGCTGGAGGCCGGTCGCCAGGTCCAGGTGGCCGCCGAAGCGGCAGGACGGATCACCCGCATCGCCTTCGAATCGGGCCAGCAGGTGCAGCAAGGGCAGTTGCTGGTGCAACTCAACGACGCGGTGGAACAGGCCGAGCTGATCCGTCTCAAGGCGCAGTTGCGCAATGCCGAGATCCTCCATGCCCGTGCGCGCAAGCTGGTAGAGCGCAACGTCGCCTCGCAGGAACAGCTGGACAACGCCGTCGCCGCCCGCGACATGGCGCTCGGCGCGGTGCGCCAGACCCAGGCGCTGATCGACCAGAAGGCGATCCGCGCGCCCTTCTCCGGCCAGCTCGGCATCCGCCGCGTGCACCTCGGCCAGTACCTCGGCGTCGCCGAGCCGGTGGCCAGCCTGGTGGATGCGCGGACCCTGAAAAGCAATTTCTCCCTGGACGAAAGCACCAGTCCCGAGCTGAAGCTCGGCCAGCCCCTCGAGGTCCTGGTCGACGCCTATCCGGGGCGCAGCTTCCCGGCGCGCATCAGCGCCATCGACCCGCTGATCGGCAAGTCGCGCACGGTGCAGGTCCAGGCCTTGCTGGACAACCCCGAAGGCCTGCTCGCCGCCGGCATGTTCGCCAGCATCCGGGTCTCGCGCAAAGCCGACGCGCCGTCGCTGAGCGTGCCGGAAACCGCGGTCACCTATACCGCCTACGGCGACACCGTGTTCGTCGCCCACCAGGACGGCGACCGGCCGCTCAGCGCCAAGCGCGTCTCGGTGCGGATCGGCGAGCGCTGGGACGGTCGCGTGGAAATCCTCCAGGGCCTCGCCGAGGGCGACCGGGTAGTGACTTCCGGACAGATCAACCTGAGCGACGGGATGGCCGTGGAACCGGTCAAGGAAGACACCCTGAGCAGTGCCGCGCCCCCCGTGCCGGTCGCCGGCCGCTGAAGGAACCCCGCGATGACCTTTACCGACCTGTTCGTCCGCCGGCCGGTGCTGGCGCTGGTGGTCAGCACGCTGATCCTGCTGCTCGGCCTGTTCTCCCTGGGCAAGCTGCCGATCCGCCAGTACCCGCTGCTGGAAAGCTCGACCATCACCGTCACCACCGAGTACCCCGGCGCCTCCGCCGATCTCATGCAAGGCTTCGTCACCCAGCCGATCGCCCAGGCGGTGTCGTCGGTGGAGGGCATCGACTACCTTTCCTCGACCTCGGTGCAGGGGCGTAGCGTGGTGACCATCCGCATGCTGCTCAACCGCGATTCGACCCAGGCGATGACCGAGACCATGGCCAAGGTCAACTCGGTGCGCTACAAGCTGCCCGAGCGTGCCTACGACTCGGTGATCGAACGCTCTTCCGGCGAGACCACCGCGGTAGCCTACGTCGGCTTTTCCAGCAAGACCCTGCCGATCCCGGCGTTGACCGACTACCTGTCGCGGGTGGTCGAGCCGATGTTCTCTTCCATCGACGGCGTGGCCAAGGTCCAGACCTTTGGCGGCCAGCGCCTGGCCATGCGCCTCTGGCTCGACGCCGACCGCCTCGCCGGGCGCGGCCTGACCGCCTCCGACGTGGCCGAGGCGATCCGCCGCAACAACTACCAGGCGGCGCCGGGGATGGTGAAGGGGCAGTACGTGCTGTCCAACGTGCGGGTCAACACCGACCTGACCAACGTCGACGACTTCCGCGAGATGGTCATCCGCAACGATGGCAACGGCCTGGTGCGCCTGCGCGACGTCGGTACCGTCGAACTGGGCGCCGCGGCCACCGAGACCAGCGCACTGATGGACGGCGACCCGGCGGTGCACCTGGGGTTGTTCCCGACGCCCACCGGCAACCCGCTGGTGATCGTCGACGGCATCCGCAAGCTGCTGCCGGAGATCCAGAAGACCCTGCCGCCGGATGTCCGCGTCGACCTCGCCTACGAGACTTCGCGCTTCATCCAGGCCTCCATCGACGAGGTGGTGCGGACCCTGGTGGAAGCGCTGCTGATCGTGGTGCTGGTGATCTACCTCTGCCTCGGCTCGCTGCGCAGCGTGCTGATCCCGGTGGCGACCATTCCCCTGTCGATGCTCGGCGCCGCCGCGCTGATGCTGGCCTTCGGCTTCAGCGTCAACCTGCTGACCCTGCTGGCGATGGTGCTGGCCATCGGGCTGGTGGTGGACGACGCCATCGTGGTGGTGGAGAACGTCCACCGCCACATCGAGGAAGGCAAGTCGCCGGTGGCGGCGGCGCTGATCGGCGCCCGCGAAGTGGCCGGCCCGGTGATCGCCATGACCATCACCCTGGCCGCCGTGTACACCCCCATCGGCCTGATGGGCGGCCTCACCGGCGCGCTGTTCCGCGAGTTCGCCCTGACCCTGGCGGGCGCGGTGATCGTGTCCGGGGTGGTGGCGCTGACCCTGTCGCCGGTGATGAGTTCGCTGCTGCTCCAGGCGCACCAGAACGAGGGGCGCATGGGCCGCGCCGCCGAGTGGTTCTTCGGCGGCCTGACGCGGCGCTACGGGCAGGTCCTGGAGTTCTCCCTGGGCCACCGCTGGCTGACCGGCGGCCTGGCATTGCTGGTGTGCATCAGCCTGCCGCTGCTGTATTCGATGCCCAAGCGCGAACTGGCGCCGACCGAGGACCAGGCCGCGGTGCTCACCGCGATCAAGGCGCCGCAGCACGCCAACCTCGACTATGTCGAACTGTTCGCGCGCAAGCTCGACCAGGTCTACACCAGCATCCCGGAAACCGTGAGCACCTGGATCATCAACGGCACCGACGGACCGGCGGCGAGCTTCGGCGGGATCAACCTGGCGGCCTGGGAAAAACGCGAGCGCGACGCCTCGGCGATCCAGTCCGAGCTGCAAGGCAAGGTCGGCGATGTCGAGGGCAGCAGCATCTTCGCCTTCCAGTTGGCCGCCCTGCCCGGCTCCACCGGCGGCCTGCCGGTGCAGATGGTGCTGCGCAGCCCGCAGGACTATCCAGTGCTCTACCGGACCATGGAAGAGATCAAGCAGAAGGCCCGACAGAGCGGGCTGTTCGTGGTGGTCGACAGCGACCTCGACTACAACAACCCGGTGGTCCAGGTCCGCATCGACCGCGCCAAGGCCAACAGCCTGGGCATCCGCATGCAGGACATCGGCGAGTCGCTGGCGGTGCTGGTGGGCGAGAACTACGTCAACCGCTTCGGCATGGAGGGCCGCTCCTACGACGTGATCCCACAGAGCCTGCGCGACCAGCGTTTCACTCCGCAAGCGCTGGCACGACAGTTCGTGCGCACCCAGGACGGCAACCTGGTGCCGCTGTCGACGGTGGTCCGGGTGGCGCTTCAGGTCGAACCGAACAAGCTGATCCAGTTCGACCAGCAGAACGCCGCGACCCTCCAGGCGATCCCCGCGCCCGGCGTCTCCATGGGCCAGGCGGTGGCCTTCCTCGACGACGTGGCGCGCGGCCTGCCGGCCGGCTTCAGCCACGACTGGCAATCCGACTCGCGGCAATACACCCAGGAAGGCAACACCCTGGTGTTCGCCTTCCTCGCCGCCCTGGTGGTGATCTACCTGGTGCTCGCCGCGCAGTACGAGAGCCTGGCCGACCCGCTGATCATCCTGATCACCGTGCCGCTGTCGATCTGCGGCGCGCTGCTGCCGCTGGCGCTGGGCTACGCGACGATGAACATCTATACGCAGATCGGCCTGGTCACCCTGATCGGCCTGATCAGCAAGCACGGCATCCTCATGGTCGAGTTCGCCAACGAACTGCAACTCCACGAGCGCCTCGACCGCCGCGCGGCGATCCTGCGCGCCGCGCAGATCCGCCTGCGGCCGGTGCTGATGACCACCGCGGCAATGGTCTTCGGCCTGGTGCCGCTGCTCTTCGCCAGCGGCGCCGGCGCCGCCAGCCGCTTCGGCCTGGGCGTGGTGATCGTCTCCGGGATGCTGGTCGGCACCCTCTTCACCCTGTTCGTGCTGCCCACCGTCTATACCCTGCTGGCGCGCAACCACGCGGAAGTCGACAAGAGCCCGCGCAGCCGGCAACTGGCCGAGGCCGATCTGCTGGTGAACAAGGCATGAAGCGCTCCTACCCGAACCTTTCGCGCCTGGCGCTGGCCCTGGCGGTCGGCACCGGCCTGGCCGCCTGCAGCGTCGGCCCCGACTACCAGCGTCCGCAGTCGCCGCCGCCACGCGTCGCCAGCGAGCACCTCGGCGAGTTCTCCGGCGAGCGGCGGGAAGCGCCCTGGTGGAGTTTCTTCGACGATCCGCAACTGGTGCGCCTGGTCGACCAGGCGCTGGCGCGCAACCACGACATCCGCGAGGCCCGCGCCAACCTGCGCAGCGCCCGCGCGCTGTTCGACGACCGCTGGCTCGACCAGTTGCCGCAGGTCACCAGCCAGGCCGGCTACAGCCGCAGCATCGAACAACAGCTGGACTACGACGGCGAGCCGCGCCGGCGCCTGGCGGAGAGCTACCGCGCCGGCTTCGACGCGCAGTGGGAAATCGACCTGTTCGGCCGCCTCGGCCGACTTTCCGACGCCGCCTTGGCCCGCGCCGAAGCGGCCGACGCCGACCTCCGGCTGGTACGCCTGAGCATCGCCGCCGACACCGCCCGCGCCTACTTCGAGATCCAGGGCTACCAGCGCCGGCTGGACGTGGCGCGCGCCCAGGTGCGCAGTTGGCGCGACACCCTGGAGCTGACCCGCAGCAGCCTGCAACTGGGCAGCGGCCTGCCGGAGGACGTGGAGAACGCCCAGGCCAACCTGCTGCGCAGCGAAGCGGCGATTCCGCCACTGACGACCGCGCTGGAGAGCGCCCGCTATCGCCTCGACGTGCTGCGCGGCGAGGCACCCGGCAGCGGCGCGCCGATCCTCGACGGCGGCGCCGCCGCGCCATTGGCGAAGAACCTGCCGCTGGGCGACGTCGACCGCCTGATCCTCCAGCGCCCCGACGTAGTCAGCGCCGAGCGGCAACTGGCAGCGAGCACCGAAGACGTCGGCGCGGCCACCGCCGAACTCTATCCGCGCCTCGACCTGGGCGGCTTCATCGGTTTCTTCGCCCTGCGCAGCGGCGACCTCGGCAGCGCCTCGCGCGCCTTCGAACTGGCGCCCAGCGTCAGTTGGCCGGCGTTCCGCCTGGGCAACGTGCGGGCCCGCCTGCGCGCCGTCGAGGCGCAGTCCGACGCCGCGCTGGCGCGCTACCAGCGCTCCCTGCTGCTGGCCCAGGAGGACGTCGGCAACGCGCTCAACCAACTGGCCGAACACCAGCGTCGGCTGGTCGCCCTGTTCCAGTCCGCGACCCATGGCGCGAACGCCCTGGAGATCGCCAACGAACGCTACCGCGCCGGCGCCGGCAGCTACCTGGCGGTGCTGGAGAACCAGCGCGCGCTGTACCAGATCCGCGAGGAACTGGCGCAGGCGGAGACCGCCTCGTTCGTCAACGTCATCGCGCTCTACAAGGCGCTCGGCTGGGGCAGCGGCGACCTGGCGCCGGGCGCCGGCCAACTGGCCGCCGGCGAAACCGCCGGGGCCAACCGTTGAAAGTTCCGATTCAGGCCCTGGCAGCGACGATCATGCGGGTTTCCATCGGCAGGTCGACGATCCGCTCCACCGCGAAGCCGCCGCGCCCGAGCAGGTCGACCACCTCCTCGGTGGTGCGGTGACGGCCAGCGCAGGCCATGAACAGGTGCACGTCCCAGAGCACCGACATCGGCGACGGCTCGCTGGCCGAGATGGTCCGCTCGATCACCACCACCCGGCCGTCGCCGGCCATCGCCTCGCGGCAATTGCCGAGCAACCGCAGGCTGGCGGCTTCGTCCAGATCGCCGATGATCCGCGACAGCAGGTAGATATCGCCGTTGGACGGCACCTCTTGCAGCATGTCGCCGCCCACCAGGCTGACGCGCTCCCCTGCCAACAGGCTGGAAAGGTTGTCGCGGGCCACGCCGAGGGAACCCTCGCGGTCGAGCATCACGCCCCGGGCGCTGGGCTCGGCCTGCAGGATGGCCTTGGTCAATTCGCCGGAACCGCCACCGACGTCGACGAAGCTACGCCCGCGGAAATCCAGGAGCCTGGGGATCTCGTGGAATGCCAGGTTGCTCGCCTTCATCGCCAGCAGGAAGCGCCGGCCGGCATCCGGGCAGCGCTTCAGGTAGCTGTAGAAGTCTTCGCCGAACGCCAGCTCGAAGCCTGGGGTACCGCTGAGCAGCGCCTCGCAGGCGGGCGTCCAGGCGGCGTGGAACTCCTCGCCGTAGAACAGCACCATGTCGCGGAAGGAGCCCTCGACATCCCTCAGCAGGTGGCTGGTGGGGGTATTGGCGTAGCCGTCGCGGGTATCGCCCTGGAAGATCTCGAAGGCCACCAGCAGGCGCATCAGTCGATGGATGCGCTCGGCATCGGAACCGACCGCGGCGGCCAGCGTCTCGTCGCTGTCGATCCCGCTCTCGATCAGATCGGCCAGCCCGAGGCGCGTAGCGACGTAGACGCAACGGGACTTCCATTCCCCGGTAACAACTTGTATCAAATTACGCGCAGCAGCAAGATTCGAATTATTCATCTTTTATTCTCTCTCGTTACACATTTCCGTAACCCGAGAAGTACCCAAGCGCTCTATTTCGCACTTCTTGCCCGCTCGGCGAGAAATACCGCAGAACACCCCGGTTCATTCGGAACTTTGAGAAAAAATACGCTCATCCCCCGGATCAGCGCTCCCTGGATCTCGTTGCGGAAACAACCCTGGAACTTTCCAACTGCCTGTTCCAGAGCCTTTTCCTGCGTACCGAAAGAATAAAATTACAACTTGGCTACAACCTCCGGCATTGCAGGAAGCATCAGCTTAGCAATCCCGCATACCCTGTCTGGCACCTACCAGATCTTGTAGTTGAGCCGGTACGAGCGTTCTGTGTTTTATGCAATCCACATCAGCGACCAGGGATGCTGGCTATTTGAAACACTTCACGGAATGACGCTGAAAGTCTTCGCGACCTCGTCTGTCGCACCTTAACGAAAGCATTGCGAATCCATTACCGACAGGTTTCCAAAAGAAACCCGGGATGAAACTCCTATTGCCTTTCGAAAATTGGAAACGACAGGCGAACATATGTAACGCGAAATTTCACCCTACGTATAAACAATGCGCCCAGCGAATATCGCTCCCTTACCGAGCGACGAACTCCTGCGCGCCAGCGAATAACCGATGCCGCGAGGGAAAAGTTTCTCCGGCATACCTGGAGAGCCCTCTCGGAGGCGGCGCATGAACGGTCAGCGGTACAGGGAAACACCCCTCGACATCGAGCGTCTGCGGCGCCTGAATCGCGCCACGGTGGAGCGCTACATGGCAATGAAGGGGGCCGAACGGTTACAGCGGCACAGCCTGTTCGTCGAGGACGGCTGCG